>SDBV01000290.1_pt1 | contig 69910 bp, 45 predicted proteins | sample 2277081 | NCBI WGS metagenome assembly SDBV01 (sample SAMN10402039, study PRJNA504765) | marine sediment metagenome | isolation source: marine sediment core GS10_PC15, 223 cmbsf | place: Arctic Ocean: Southern Knipovich Ridge | collected 2010
GAAGACGTCACAGGCTGAGGGTTTGGTAGTCGATATTTGATCTATATATTTAGAGGGCGTGATTTCAATGGCAACAGTACATATTGACAGATTGTTAGAGGCTTGTATCAAGATGGGTGGTTCCGATCTGCATCTTGTGGTAGGGCGTCCTCCGGTTCTTCGTATCGGCGGGCGATTGCGTTCTCTGGATACGAAGGTTTTGGATGCGGACGATACGACGTCGCTGATGAAGAGTATAACTCCTGAGAGGAATCAGCAGCAAATTCAGGAGAATGGTGGTACTGACTTTGGTTTTGCCTTTGGGGATGCGGGTCGTTTTCGTACAGCGATATTCCGGCAGAAGGGTAATATCTCTATGGTTCTGCGTCTTATTCCATCGGAATTGCTGAGTTTTGAGACTATCGGTCTTCCTAAGGTTTGTGCGGCGTTGTGCCGTCGTCCGCAAGGTCTTTTCCTTGTTACCGGTCCGACAGGCAGCGGTAAGACGACTACTCTTGCGAGCATGATCGATTACATCAATACGAACATGGATCATCATATCATAACGGTTGAAGAGCCGATCGAATACTATCATAACCACAAGAAGTCTATAATTAATCAGCGTGAGGTTGGGATTGATGTGCCGAGTTTTTCTGAGGCATTGAAGCGTGCATTGCGTCAGGACCCCGATGTGATACTTGTTGGCGAACTGAGGGATCTTGAGACGATGGAAGCGGCGGTTACTGCTGCTGAGACGGGTCACCTTGTTTTCGGTACCCTTCATACGACCGGATGTCAGGGTACGATCAACCGTATTATCGATGCTTTTCCGGTGAATCAGCAGGAGCAGATACGTGTTCAGCTTAGTACGAATCTGATTGCGGTGTTGAGCCAGACTCTTTGTCCTTTGAAGGTTGGCAAGGGTCGTGCGGCTGCATTTGAGTTTATGGTCGTTACGCCTGCTATCGCTAATTTGATCCGTGAAAACAAGGTTTACCGCATAGAGTCGAGTATCCAGACCGGCAAAAATGTCGGGATGCAGCTTTTGGATGACCATCTATGGGAACTGTATGACGCAGACAGAATAACGCTTGAGGAGATGATCAACAAGGCCCGTCAACCATCGGCGTTGTTGGAAAAGGCTGAGGATAAAGATAATAAAGCTGGCGGTCAGGGCCTTGGGGATGTTGGGGAGGTACTCAAGAGTTGACGGTTATATTTGGGAAGGGCAGGTTTTTGGGATTTTTTCAGAGTTCAGGAGTCGGTCAATCTTTAATGTTGCCTAAGTGTCTGTATTTTATGGTGGTTATGTAGGTTTGACATGCGTCCTATTTACCATGTGTCCAGCATATAATTTGCTTGCTAAAAAGGTGTTACGTGTTATAATATAGTAGAGATAAGGAATTCTGATATGTTTAAGAATATTTATATCGAGAGGTACTTAAATGGCTAATATCCCTCCAATCCGTCAGTTGAAGGGGAGGATGATCGGCCGAATACTGATCAAGATGCGTATTTTGACCCGTGATAAGGTTCATGAGTGTCTTACTATCCAGAAGCAGCGCGGTGGTGATGTCAAGATTGGCCAGATATTTGTCGAACAGGGGCTGGTTAAGGAATTGGACCTGAGTATCGCACTTGCCGCTCAACGCGGGATGGAATTTGTTGACCTGTCTGCAATAGAAATTCCCGAAGATGTTATTCAATATGTTCCTGCGCAGATGGCCAAAACTTACCGTGTTGTTCCGCTTGAATATGACAGCGGGGCAAATGAATTGACGGTAGTTCTTGATAGTCCGGACAATTTTCGGGCTACTGACGACCTGAGTACTCTGATGGGTTTTGCGGTGAGTGCTAAGGTTTGCGACGGTGATCTGCTGGAGGAAGCCTTGAAGAAATACTACCCCGAGGAAGATGAGGGCGCCGGGGCTATCAATGACCTTATCGGCGAGATGGCGAATGATGCGGAACTGAACGAGTTTCAGGGTCGCGACGCGAGTATCGATCTTGATGAACTTAAGGAACTTGCCGAGTCTAACCCCGTCAAGAAACTGTTGAATCTTGTTCTTCTTCAGGCGATCCGTGACAATGCATCTGATGTTCATTTTGAGCCGTTCGAAAATGAGTTCAAGATGCGTTATCGGATCGACGGTGTTCTCTACGAGATGATCCCGCCTCCGCGTCATGTGTCGGTTGCACTTAGCAGCCGTATCAAAGTCATGGCGAATCTTGATATCGCAGAGAGGCGTCTTCCGCAGGATGGCCGAATTCCCCTGGTGGTGCGTGGTAATCCGATCGATCTTCGCGTGAGTGTTTTGCCGACGATGTTCGGTGAAAGTGTTGTGCTTCGTATTCTTGACAGGAGTCAGGTTGACTTGCGTCTTGATATGCTTGGATTGAGCGAACGTGAACTGCGTATTACGAACCAGTTAATACACAGGCCCAACGGTATTATAATTGTTACGGGTCCAACCGGCAGCGGCAAGACGACGACTTTGTATTCTGCGCTTAAAGAGCTTAACGATACGGAGACCAAGATAATTACGACAGAAGATCCTGTTGAGTATGATATTGACGGCCTGGTTCAGGTTCAGATGCAGCCCGAGATAGGTCTTACATTCGCAAAGTGTCTGCGGTCGATCCTACGTCAGGATCCTGATATTGTGATGGTCGGTGAGATCCGTGACTTTGAGACCGCTCAGATCGCTATCGAGGCATCGCTTACCGGTCACCTCGTATTTACGACAGTTCATACTAATGACGCTCCGAGTACTATAGCCAGGCTTGTTGACCTTGGATTGGAGACATTCCTTATTACGGCGACACTCGAAGGTATAATTGCGCAAAGGCTTGTGAGAAAGATCTGTGTCAACTGCAAGAAAGAGTATGAGCCGACGGAAGAGATGCTGATGGAGCTGGGTCTTACTCCGGATGATGTCGGCGGCAAGAAGTTCCATTACGGTAAGGGATGTGAACAGTGCAATCGTACCGGCTATAGGGGCCGTATAGGTATTTATGAGATCATGACATTTAACGATGAAATTCGCGACTTGATAATGAATCGTGCGTCTACAGGTGTTCTTCGCGCGGCGGCCCGTGAAAATGGGATGACGCTGCTTCGTGAAAATGGTTTGGAGGCGATATACAAGGGGATAACGACCATTGAGGAGGTTGTCAAGGAGACGATCGCCGCCGAAAGTGACTGATCGCAGGCGCACGCGGAGTGTTGGTTTATGGTAAGCAGGACAGATATTTTGGAGGTATAAACGATGCCGACATTTAAATACGAGGCTTTGGATGCCCAGGGTAATGAGGTCAAGGCAGAGATAGATGCCCTGAGCAATAAGGAAGCGATCAGTAAGATTCGCAATAAAGGGCTTTTTCCTACGAAGGTGCAGGCTCGCGGTGCAGGTCGGAAGATCAAGGCCGAAACTGCGGCCAGGCCCAAGCCTCGCCGCGGGGCAGGTGGTAAAGTAAAGACCAAGGATATATGTTCGTTTGCCCGTCAGTTGTCTACTCTACAGGATGCCGGTCTTGCTATCCTTCGGTCGCTGAGGATATTGGAGAATCAGCAGAAGAAAGGAACGATGAAGCGGGTTATCGGTTATGTCGCCGACGATATTGAAGGCGGTGCGACGCTTTCGGAGGCGATGAGCAAGTATCCGAGGTGCTTTAACCGTCTTTTTGTGAACATGGTCGCAGCCGGTGAGGTCGGCGGTGTTCTCGATGTTATCCTTCAGCGGCTTGCCGACTTTATGGAAAAGGCCGAGAAACTCAGAGCCAAGGTCAAGGGCGCAATGGTTTATCCTACTGTTGTTATGGTGGTAGCACTTACGATCGTAATGGGCCTGATGATATTTATAATACCGATATTCGGTGAGGTTCTCAGTGATTTAGGCGACGGTGCCGAGTTGCCTGCACTTACGCAGACACTGATGGATATAAGCAAATGGCTTCTAGGCCGAAAGGGTCTAAATGCCCTGATGATCGTGCTGACACCGGTGGTAATTGTCATGTTCTTTAAGCTGCTAAGGCAGTTCCCGATGGGGCGTTTAGTATTGGATACGGTCAAATTGAAGTATCTTCCGGTTGTCAAGCAGATATCCTATAAGACTTCCGTAGCTAGGTGGACGAGAACATTGGGCACGCTTATAAGCGCAGGTGTGCCGATCTTAGAGGCGCTGAATATTGCGAGAGAGACGTCGGGTAACGAGGTTTACGCGAATATGTTAGCCAAGGTCCATCATGCGATCCGGCAGGGCGATACCTTTGCCAATCCTCTGCGACAGACAAAGTCGGTCGATTCCCTGGTGGTAAATATGATAGATGTTGGCGAAGAGACCGGTGATATGGATAAGATGTTAGAGAAGATAGCCAACAATTTCGACGACGATGCCGATGTTCTTGTTGGGTCGCTTATGTCGCTGCTCGAGCCGGTGATGATAGTCTTTCTGGGCCTGCTTGTCGGTACTATCGTAATAGCGATGTTCCTGCCTATGGTCAAGCTGATGGAAGTTTTGATGTAATTTATGCGTGTTAAGCTGAAACTTAGAGGCTTTTGAATAGTTTTTATAAAATTTTAGTTTTTGAAAGGATTGGGAAAATGGAAACTTATCGAACAGTTAGAGTTAACGAAAAGAGGATGGCGTTTAGTATTATCGAGTTGATCACGGTGATGGGTATCATAGCGATCTTGATCGGTTTGCTGGTTCCGGCGCTTTCGAAGGTGCACGACGCCGCGAAGAATGTTCAGCAGAAGGCACAGTTTCACAGTATTGAGGTAGCGCTTCAGATCACTGATATGGATAAGGGTGACGGAGGACTGGGCGGATATCCGGAGAGTAACGATAATTTTCAAGTACCGCAGAATACGGATCCTACCCCGTATTGCGGCGCCAATAAACTCGCCGAAGCCATGGTTGGGCTGGATTTTCTCGGATTCCATTCCGATTCAGATTACCGTGCCAATGGGCAAAATGAAGTTTTGCTTAAAACCGGCGTCCCCGGCACAGTGACTGTTTATAGCCCCACTGTTAATACAGCGAATTGGCAGACCGCGCAGGAGAATATTAATTCGCGAATAGGACCGCTAATTGACCTTGAGACCGCAAACGCGTTTGTAATGAATGACGTATGGGCTACTGCCAAAGTCACAGGGGGTGGCTTTAATATTGCTGCTTTTCCCAGTATTGTTCTGTGCGATGTGTTTGCCGAGACGCGTCCAAACGGCAAGAAAACCGGCATGCCGATCCTGTATTATAGAGCCAGAACAGAGTTCAGGGCACAGGACTTTACTGATGGTATTGGCAACGATATTTATTATTATCCTGACAACGAAGGCATTCTCGACCTTGGCATCCCAGGCGTTCCTCTTGGCACCGAGCTTCATCCTTTGGGTGACGCTGTAACGGACGAAATAGAATTTGAACAGTTGATCCTGAATACGCAGATCACCAAAGTGAATGTTAACGTAAAAAGACCTTACAATGAAGACACTTTCATTTTGCTTTCGGCAGGTAACGACGGGTTGTACGGTACGGCTGATGACATAGTGAACTTTAAGAAGGAAGAGTAGCGAAGAGTCTGTCTTTTGATATGATCTTTTGGGTTAGGCGGACGATTGTCATGTGTAAGCTGGCAAATAAAAAGGGATTTTCTTTGATAGAACTGCTTACCGCGATAGCGATCATAGCGGTGCTTATGACGCTGGTTGTCGGTGGGGGCAAGAGGCTTAAGGTCCAAGCCGAGGAGAGATTAACTGCTGGCGCTATCGAGATAATCGTAACCGCTCTTGAGTTGTATTATGACGATGAGGGCGGATTTCCTTTTGCGAGTGTGGATTTCGATGGTGACGGTGACATAGAGCTTGATGACTATATCAGTGACGGAATGCAGACGGTCGTTACTGTTACGGATATAAACGGCAACAATGGCGATTGGCGTTTCTGGTCGAGCCAGGCTTTGTACTACTTTTTGGCAAGAAGCGCTAACAGCAGCACGATCATAGAGACGATAAGTAATACGCTTATTACAAATACGGACGCCAGCGGGTTACCGATAGTGGCGACGATAGTTGGTACAAATGTAGATATGCTCAGGTTTGTCGATCCGTGGGGCTATGCGTTGCAGTACACATATATCAGCGGTAACAGTTTTCCGGTGATCGAATCAGCCGGTCCGGATGGTCAGTTCGGTACAAGCGACGACATAAGCAGTCAGTAAGATTCGGCTGAAATTTAAGTTGAGAGGTTAAAAATGAAAATGACAGAACGAAAATTACGGTCGTGCGGGTTTACGTTGATAGAGCTGCTGGTGGTTGTCGGCATTATAGCGATCTTGATAGGAATGCTTGTGCCGGGTATGCAGATGGTCAAGAAGCAAGCCAGGAATCTTCGACAAAAGGCGGTGTTCCATGCGATAGAGATCAGTGCAGCGTTCTTCAGGGATGCCGAGGGTGATTTCCCTCCGTCAAGGACCAGGTCCACCGGTGGTAGTGGCCGTGTCACCGGCGCTCAGCATCTTGCCGAGGCTTTGGTCGGTCGCGACAAGCATGGCTTTGAGCCGTCTTCACAGTGGTGTGCACCTCTTGACCAAACGGCGGACCCCACTCTTTACGATTATACGAATACTGACAGCCAGAATCGTCGCAATGATGTTTATCTCGATCTTAAAGACACTCACGCCGTTGTGCTTAGCGAGTTATATGGCGACGGGACGTCTCCTACGGTGGGCACTTGTTATTCAGGGACATGGGCGGATAAGCCCGCTCCTGTGCTGCTGGATCTGTTTCGGCACAAGGCAATAGATATTAACGGTAAACAGGTGAAGGTCGGCTCGCCGATATTGTATTATAAGGCCAATCGCAGCTCAAAGTCGTTCAAACAGGATCCTCCGTCAACGGTACCTTACAGTAGGTGGATGTACAATTATCAGGATAACAACGATCTCCTCCAGCTTGGTACGGTGGCGGATCCGACTGCCCAACATTTGATTGCACAGAACGGTCCGGGTAACGCTGGTGTGGAACGTTTTTATGAATTTATAACGAATCCCAGGCAGGTCACCACGGTCGGTGGCACGACTTTTTATAAACCGTTTAATGCTTCGGAGTATATTCTTATATCGGCTGGGTGGGATGGTATATTCGGGAACAAGGACGATCTGACGAATTTTAATTATTGATTGGATCTGTAGAGGACGCCAGGTCCTTGCAGGGAACAGGAGATGCGGAAATGAATGCGTTGACCAGGAGAGTTTGTGGCGGGCGTGGTTTTAGCATGGTAGAAGTGCTTGTCACGATCGCGATAATATCGCTTCTCATAGCTTTGTTCGTGCCGGCGGTAGGTAAGATAAACGAAGTTGCCAGCCGGGTCAGGCAGAAGGCGCAATTCGGCAATATCGAGCGTGCTCTTGAAGCTTATAACACCGATCACAATGCGTATCCGGTGTCGTTTTCTTTTGATGCTGGGGCATCTTGCCATGGTGCACAAATATTGGGTGAGGCGATTATGGGCCTCGACGGCTTGGGTCTTCATCCGGATTCGATCTTCAGCCCTGACAGACAGGATGGGGCGGGGGTCGATCTTTATTACCCGGAGATAAGCGTCTTAACACAACCTGAGCAGGATGCCAATCTTCAGAATCGCATCGGGCCGTATCTGGAAAATGATGCCGCAAATGCGACCCGCTTTGGAAATATATATGGTCCTGCATTGCAACCGGATACGATGGTCCTTGCCGATATGTTTACTAAAGAGATGCGCACCGGGTTAAAGGCGGGTATGCCGATACTTTATTACAGAGCCAACACGGCGAATTCAGGACACGATCCCGCGGACTGGGGAAACAGTGTGTATAATTTCGGTCATAACACCACAATACTCAATCTCGGTACACCGTGGAGTTCCGCCGCGGGCTCTCATACAATGGATCCGTCTAATAGCGTTCTTTTCTATAGGAACACTCAGGATCCGAGATTTACGGCCAAGGCGCAGCCTTATCGTTCGCAGTCCTTCATATTGATCTCAGCGGGTAAAGATGGCGATTATGGTACGGCGGATGATGTCTATAATTTTGACCGTGTCGAACAATAAAGATGGCGGGTGTATGATGCGTTTTGAAAACAGAACAAATGGTTTTTCGCTCAATGAGCTTCTTGTGGTGATGGCGATCATCGCTTTGCTTATCGGTATTGGTGTGCCGGCTTCGAAAGCGTTGACTGACAGTTTCGCCTCTTCGGAGGGGACCGTTATGATAGTAGGGGCCGCACTTTCAAATGCGCGAGCCATAGCGATGAGTAATTCGTTGAACGCAGCCGCTGGTGTGCGTTTTCAGCAGGATGCGGCGGGTAATCAGTATATGATATTTATTATACATGAGTCGACTCCCGCCGATGTCGATAGTTTTCGTGTTATTGAGGGCCGAAAGCCAGTGCGACTTCCTGCAAACGCTGGAGTGATGGATATGATGATAAGGACGGATAGAATTAATGCTTCGAATCCTTCGGATGAGCCTGTGATAAGTGATGACAAGATTGACGAAGATGACGTGGAACTTAGGGACACGACGACATTTTCAATAGTTTTTTCGACAGTTGGAAAACTTATGGTTCGTGATGTTCGGGTGCGGAACAGGCATGGGCGAGCGATAGGCGATGACAGCAGCAGCGATGATGTTTTTAATACGCAGCCAAATGTCGACGATCTGAACCATCCTGCCAGGTTCTATCAGGATGATTATGCCGGTGCTGGTTTAGGGGAGGAGCCGAGTCGCAAAGGTTTTGTGATCTATGATAAAAAGGTTTTGGCCGGGATTGGTTCAGGCAGCAGATACAGCAGCTATTTGAAGAATCTTAAGGTTATGTACGTCAATCCTTATACCGGCGATCTTATAAAGTAACCGCCTTGAGGCGGATGTGCGTAAGTTCGGGGCAATTGAAATGAAAACAGGAGTCAGTAAAAATTGTGCTTTTTCACTCGTCGAGGTAATGATAGCGACGGGGATACTTACTATAGGCTTTGCGTTTATAGCCGGAGTCTTCCCCGTCGCTATCAAACTTGTCGCTTCGGCTACGGAAACAACGATGGCTCCGATAGTAAAACAGGAGGCCTTTGCAAAGATTCGGCTTTATGGAGTTGACCCTGCCTCTGCGAACTGGCCAGTAGATGGCGGAGGGAATCTGCTCACAAATACCAGCGTTATTTACGCTCAGGTAGCTCCTGCCGCTTTCCTTCCGTGGGAGTACGATTATCCTTCGGCAGTAACAACGGATGATAAGAATTACTCATGGTCGGCGATCTGTAGATATGTCGGAAGCCCAAGCGTCACGGATGTAGAGGTTACGGTTTTTGTCAGCAGAAAGGCCGGCGCCGGTGCAAGGCCGATGCCGGTTAAGGTAGAAGTAACGGTTGAAAATTCAGACCCGACGCGGAAATTCCAGATAAACGCGACGCCCCCTATTAATCTTGAGAATGGTTTTATTGTTCTGGGAGCCAAAGTTGTCCGCGACTTTAATGGGCAGATTTATACGGTGGTCAGCCGAAAAGTCTTAGCGGATAGAACTGTGGAAATTGAGGTTGATAAGGATCTGCCGCCTGGTGCGATACTGAATATGTGGGTGGTTCCTCCGGCAGTTGGCGGAGGGCGAAATCCGTGTATAGGAATTTCTCAGAGAACGATCGGTTTTTAGTGTTATGGTACAATGATGAGACGTAAAGCTTTTACATTATCCGAGTTGCTTGTTGCGATGGGGCTTATGGTTGCCTTGTTAGCAGGGGCCGGCGTTGTGTTCCACTCGGCGGTGCAGTCGCAGCGGGCATCGATCGCGCTGTCGGAGATAATGCGAAAATTTCACGGTATAACAGATCAACTCAATGCCGACTTCAGGGGGATGCGCAAAGAGGGTGAGATCGCAATTTTCTGGGTTGCCGCTAAAGACGGCAGCGGCGGCTATAACAGGTTTGACCGAATGATGTTCTTTGCCGATGGCGATTTCCAGAGTTATAATGCTCAGCCCGTAGTCGATTACGACCCTGCCGATGCGAAGAACCTGATAACCGGCAACACCGCCAGAATATGCTACATGCTCTCAAAAGATACCGGTGACAATAACAAACGCCCCAAGGAGTTGGCAACGGACGGTTCCGGTAATCTTGATTGGAAGAAGATCATGGAGAACAGGCGGCAACGTGTCTTGTCGCGAACGCAGCATATCATGACAAGTGATGCTGTTGTTCAGGTAAGGCCGGAATATATCAGGCCCTATGTGACAGTTCCTTTCGATCCTGTTGAGTTTGAAAACCACAATTTCCAGAATGAGTATGACAACAGCTATGTCAATCTTCAGGAATGGGAAGATATACCAACGCGACTTAGAGGTGACATATTAGCCGATCCGATCAAGGAGAACATCATTAGTATTGAGATGGACCTTGATACAGTAGGGGGTGTCGCAGTTCCCGGCGGAGGCCCGACTGTTTATACCGATAACTCCGCGACTATTCACATGTTCTTTTGTGAAGGGGTTGGGGATTTCAAGGTTCAGGGGTGGTATGATGCCGATGGCAGCGGACCTGTCGCCGGCAGATGGTTTCCGGATGTTAACCCTGATGGTGACGCTGACGTGAATGATGACAGTGATTTTTTTACATCAGGATCGGTTATTAATGAGACTAATTTCCCGGGTTTGATCTATCCGGGGCAGGTAACATGGAACAATCCGACAGATCCTTCCAATCCTAATGTGGTGGCTGTAGATGGGGCGAATTTTCTTACTGCTCCCGGTCTGGGCAGGGCGTTTAAGTTTACCTTTACGCTTTATGATTCGCGCGGGATATACAAGAACGGTAAAACTTTTACACATATTGTTTGGCTTGATAATTAGCGGGTTTTTTAATGGATATACGTTTTGATGACAATTTGAAGAAACGAGTTGGCCGGGCAGGTTCCGTGCTGGTGATGGTTGTGGTGCTGACGGTGCTGCTGGCATTGATAGGTGTGCTGTTCGTTGTGATGGCTCGTGTGGATAATATGTCCGCAGTGGGAGTTTCAAATAACGCCGACCTCCATGCCGCGGTAGAAGCCGTTGTCGACCAGATCAAAACCGTTATGGTTGAAGACCTGTTTGGTACGATGCCCATAGTACCAACAGCTCGTGTGACGATAAATGAAATGGAAGATAGCCCAGTGGTTGATCTGTGGCTTGCGTCATTGGAACCGGTGCGTACTGACGGCGGCACCGGTAATGAATCTGACGACACCTACAACTGGCCGTATCTCAGCCAGGTGTACGGAACATTACCAGATGGGAGAACAGATGTTACTGCCTTTGCCGGTCCGGCGGCGAACAGTATTACTGATGCCGATGCCGATGGCGACGGGGTAAGTGACAGCAGATGGGTCGTTATTCCAAGGATGCGAAGCACCAAAGGTAAAGACATTTACGCGGCGATAAGGATTATCGATAATTGTGCGATGCTCAACCTAAATACGGCGCACACTAAAGATTCTTCAACTGAACTCAGCTATCTTGAGGAATCGAGCTATCTAAGCGCTGTCAATTACGAAAGGTTTCTGCGGGGTGCGGACACCAATAACGACGGGACTTTTGATATCCCACCGGCTTTAGATAATATCCGGATAGCCAGGAACCGCAGCGGACTGCCTGGTAGCGTCGAAGATCACCATGGCAAGGTCGTAATGCATATTGAAAATCCAAATGCTTATATTGTACCTCCGGACCCGAATCCCGGTTACTCTTTGTTTGACATTGGCGATGAACTTGAAATACGCAACAGGTATATGCTGACCAGCAAAGTTGAGTCACGGTTTGAACAGACCAATGTCGCGCACTATACACTTGACGCAGGGGGCGGGCTTTATGGTGCATTGAGTATCCCCCGGACGAATTCGACATTTACGCAATGGAAGTGGCGGGTCAATCCTTTAAACTTTGACAATGACAGCGGCGGAACAAAACTGTTTAAATACGACCGTCGCCATGTCTGTACGTTTTACAGTTTTGACAGGAACTTGCGTAAGCGGGATTATCCGTTAGTGGATGTGGCCGGCGATACGATTGACAGAACCCAAAGAGACTACATACTCGCGTCCAAGGGCGATGTCTTCATTCCTCGTTACGGTGCGGCGGGCATAAATGATATTACCAGTAACACCTTGCAAAGCAGGAAGAACATCCTCCATCTTTTGTATGCACTGCGGGCCTATTTTATAGATACCTATCAGACAGAAACGTATAAGCAGGCAGCCAGACGTGCCGCTCAGTATGTCGCCAATATGATAGATTACGCCGACGATGCTGATCCAACTACGGAGGGACCATTCTACGATAGCGGTCCTCCACCTGTAAATACATATGATTATGGAGGTCAGAGGAATGACGATCCGACCTATATCAATAGAGATATAATAAGAGAATTGATCTTAGAAGTTAGTGAAGACTCGCTGGGCGCCGGCAACGAAATAGATATCGACGTTGATGCCGAATATGACTTCGGGTTCGGGATCGATGTCTCTACTGAGATCGTTTACGGCTATGAGCGTCAGCCGTTCATCTCGGAACTTTACTGTGAGAATGTAAGCGGTACTGCGGACGATTTCAGGGTAGAATTATGTAATCCGTATCCCAATCCAAATGGCCAGATGTCTCTTGAAGGTTGGCAGATTTCTATTGGTACGGATTCGCATACTCTCAACTCCGGCGATATTATAGATGCTGCTGGCGCATCCGGAGGTCTGGGGCGTTTGGTAATAACAAAGCCCGGTTGGGAAATCGATCTGTTATTAGGTGATACCATTAAGCTCCAGAGGCCTGACCCGACGGATCCCACCGGTAATACATACATCACTGTCGATGAAACTGTAGTGATACAGACGACACACCTGCTTTCGCCGGCGGACAATACTTATGCCAGCAAGAGAGATGATACAGGTTGGAAGTTTATCGATAATTTGAAGTATCAAAATGACACTGCACCGACTCTAAACGCCGCTAACAATATTACTTCACCCCCGGGTACCAAGGGTTACCAGTTGCCGGTTGAAAACAACCCCGCAGCGCTGAGAACTCTTCGTGGCCTTGAAGGAGTTACTTTTCTGGGCAATGGCGGCCCGGACGGTACGATCACACAGCAGATAACATCTGTTGTGGACGAAGGGGATGTCCATTTTGATATTGAAAATGATACGCTGCTGGAATACATAAGTCTTATGAACCGCCCCGAGGGCCGGCTACCCGGCCGGATTAATATCAACACAGCGACTATGGAAGTTATTCGTGCAGCGATTCCTGAGAATGCGCCATGGGCTATCGATGCCGATGCCTTGACCAGTGCTATAGTTGCTTACCGAAATACTAATGCGTTTACTAAGATCAGTGAACTGCTTAATGTTCCCGGTTTCAGGGATTTTGAAAACAACGCTATCGCTGATAATGTAGGCGACCTTGAGATCGAGGACAAAATCGAAGAGCGTGACTGGATACTCTCGCGGCTGGCGAATATCTTCACGGTTCGCAGCGATACTTTCACTGCATATATTCTCGTCAGGCTTGGCACTGACGGCCCGCAAAAACGCATGATAGCAATACTCGACCGGACGGGCGTATCTTCACCGAACGATAAGCCCAGGCTTGTGGCGCTGCATCCGGTACCCGATCCGCGATAAGCCAACCGCTTTAAATCTCCGGTACAGGTTTCGGGGGCGGCTCTATAACTTGCTCAGCTTCCTCAAGCAGTTCTTTCTGTGCCGGCGATTGCGGCTGCGGCGGTGTGAATTGTTTTTGAAACTGCTCAAATGCTGCTTGCAATTCCATCAGATGCTTCTTTGGCAGGGCGATGCTGAAAGTTGCCTTTGCATCTTCGATATTCCCCGCAAACGCCAGATTACTCGAAGTCGGCACATCAAACTCCCATGATGGCATTTCTGCCCCATTCGGATCCGCTGTCGGCATGTAGGGGCCCATCATCTTAAAGAGGCGGATATAATTGTAAGTGCCGAACATTTCCGCTGAGTCTGCATCATCAAAATATTTCATCGCCGCCGCCGCTTCGGATTGCATCCCTGTTGGTCCTCCGGTTTTTGCCTGATCTATCAGGCTGCGTATTTTCGCCTCGGCGCCACTGCCCACCGCACATAAAAAGAGCTTATCTATCGTAGCGAATTTATATGTGAACCCGTCGCCGTACATTTTGTCGATCATTTCGGTTGCCTCAGCGGGTATGTTCGGATCGGTAAACTTCATCGACAGAAAAGCCGAATCTATATCGACTCCCTTATAGCTTTCCATATTCCGATTGATGGAAAACGCCATTTTCATTCCCATCTTTTCGAAGAAACCGTCCATTGTTCGGTTCCAAAATAGAACGTACTCGTCAAAAATCCTGTTGAACCCCTTCGGATCCTTCAGCTCGACGATATAAGTGTACGCAAAGGGCGGCGTATCGTCTGCGTCAATGGTCATCGACCCAACCATATTCTGCCCGTATGTCTCGACCATCTTTGCTGTTAGCGTTTTGCCCTTCTCTTTATCCGCCGCCACTGCCGGATCATCAGGTATAAGCAGATCAATGGCCATATTGTAGTATCCTTGCAAGAAACGCTTATTGATCTTACCCGCAAAATTCATCGCCGCACCGTTTTGCAGATAGCCCATCAATCTGTTCCGGCGGAGGTACCGAGTCTTCACTAACATTTTGCCCATCTCCGTATCTGCCAGCGCCGCGTAAGTTACATCGAAGCGGCAAACCTCAGCCGTCGGCGTCATCGACAGGCTCAAATACCGGGTCTCCGTAAGCAATGCCTCCAGCATGTCGAGGTACATATCGATAAATGTTTCAGGATTGACGGGCTGCTTTTGCGGCATTGCCTGCAATGTCTTTTTGACCGATTCGAGTCCATCTTGGGCCATGGTTCCGTATTGACGCGATACAGCGGGCATATTCGCCCAGGCCCAGATCGGCGACCCAGCCGCCTTTTTACATTCATCATCGTCGAGGGTCCTTGCCAGCGTCTTACCGGACAAGTCATTTTTGATAAAAAGCAGGGCGTCACTTTGTTTGGCAGTGGTTATCATCGCGAATTTGTTGCCGGGTGCCGGCATTGATACCAACCCCGACAGCCCCAGCGCCTTAGAGGTGATCTTGGATATGCCCTCCTCGTCCGGTTCACCGAAGACCGGGCTGGATCCGATCAGCGCCGCGTAATCCTTTACCGGCAACACTACAACCAGCGCAGGGATGGGGTTTTCATGCAGGGGTAAACCGAATACTGCAAAGTCGCCGCTGACATCGATCGAGACAAGGTTCGGGTCGCCGATCATCGCACCAAGCTGGCTCGTAACGAGTTGCTCAACTTTCATTTGCCCTTTTGAAAGGCCCTCAGCATAATCGTCAACTGCTCTGAGCGTAGCGTCGAGGTCGTTAATACGAATACAGAATAGCGCATCCTCCGGCGTCAGTTCAAGTAGCTTGTCGCTCCTGACCGCACCTTGCCCCGATGCTGCGATCATCAAGATCAGCACACAGCCGATGCAATTATTACGCGTTAAAAAGCTGCTTCGTCTCATCGCCGATCCTTTTGTTTGTTGTCAGTGTTGTATAGTTTTCACCGTTGTAATTGCCGACATCGACGGGAAATATACTTTCCCCATTCAATTTCGTCATGACTCCGCCTGCATTTCCCACGATTATCGCCCCAGCCGCAATATCCCATAGCTTTGCCCGTGTCGTAACGGCACCGACCAACCCGCCTTTGGCAACGTATGCAAGGTGCATTGCCGTACTGCCGAAACACCTGAACCGTGTGCTCCTGATTATATGCTCGATGGCGCCGGCCATCTCGTCGGTGTAGTGGCTGTCGATCGCAAAACTTGTAAAATCGCCCATGGCATCGTCGCTCACCGTGATCTTCGAACTATTAAGCTGGGCGTCGGTATCTTTTGCCGCTGTGAACATCGAATCGGTCGCCGGCTCAAATATCACCCCCACGATAGGCACCCCGTCATGTAATACGGCGATACTCACACAAAAACTCAGCAAGCCGTTAGCGTAATTGTTTGTCCCGTCGATAGGGTCGATCACCCACCATATATTCTGCGCAGCCCGCGGCGGCTGCTTGAGCTGCTTGCCGTCCGTCCCTTCCTCAGCTAAGAATCCATGGTCCGGATACGTCTCCTTGATCCGGTCGATGATCAGCTTCTGGCAGATCCCATCGGCGGCGGTTACGATCTCATTACCGTTTTTTATCTCTGTTTTGACGTATTTGATCTCTTCCATCGCCCGCTGACCTGCCAGACGACCCGCAACAACGCCAACTTCCAACATCCGACTGATATCACTGTGTTCAAGGACCATTTCTATAACCTTTCAATTTTGGCGATTATCGTGTATAAGGATAGTATAACGTAATGGCGGCGGATGTCAATTTCGGATTTTAATGTATGAATAATGGTATTTTCAAACCCCTAAGCGTAAAAGCCAGTGCCGCCCAGCGGGCAGGGGCGTTAGCGGTGCTTGTGGTTTGTGTTGGTATCGTTGCGACGTTGTTCTTTGCAGGCCGGGGGGATGTGGATGTGCGGCGGTTGGTTGGGATATGCGGGTTCAAGCAGGAATATCAACTGCCGTGTCCGGGGTGTGGGATAACGACATCTGCGATAGCGTTTTTTCAGGGGCGTATTTTAGAGTCTCTCTATACCCAACCGGCAGGGGCGATCCTGTGTGTTGGGTTGATAGCAGCGGGGGGGCTTGCGTTTATGACGGGGGTAGGGGGGGTGAACTTTGCGTTTCTGCACAGGCCGGCGACGTGGCGGCTGACCAAATATGTGATCGTGTCATTACTAATAATGTTCGCCGCCAGCTGGGCGGTGACAATGGCGAGAGCTTTAGTACAAAAATAGTGTATGGAAATTGGGTTTGTTTGGGTTTGGATTGGGTTCGTATTGGGTTCGTATTGGGTTCGAATTGGGTTCGTATTGGGTTCGTATTGGGTTCGTTTTTGGGGTGGTGGTTTCGGTGTATCCTGCTGTAAATCATTGTCATTTCGTGAGTTAGGGTGTAGGTCTTGCTTTTGAAATTGGGTTCGTTTCGCGAAATAAGGTTTTTGGTGTTGGATTTTCCTGGAAAACTGCGGGTATTGTCCGTTTGAACCACTAATGAACACCAATGGGCACGAATATTATTTAATTTTGAATTCTTAATTATCAATTTTTAATTACTCATTCTATCCTGATTGTTATGTGTGCATTATACTTCTTTCCATGTTATATGTCAAGTGTTTTTTCTGGTTTTTTTTGACAATTATTAACAGCGACCCAGGCCAGTAGCCTGGGCTAAAAGGTCGCAGGTGTGGCCTGCGATTAGGGGGTTTATAGGGGGTGGTGAGGGAGAATTGGCGAAATATCGAGGTGATTTTCAGGTTTAGACTTAAAAAGACTTGACAGAATGGGTATGGATGTGTAGAATTAGTCTCTACAGTATTGCTTTTACGTCTCGTAGAAGGCAATACCACAGAATGATACAGCTATTTTGAGGAGAGGGATGATGGGAAGATTCGGGCGAATATGTCTGGTTGGTTTGGTTTTAGCGGTTTTAACGTCAATGACTTTTGCTGAGCCCAGGGTTATTCTTGTGCACGGCGGACTTACTATTCAAGCTGCAATTGATGCCAGCAGCGATGGTGACATAGTCCTTTTACCCACGGGTGCATACAGTACCGGTGACATTGATTTTCACGGTCGTGCTATTATTGTGACCAGTATGAACCCAGACGACCCGGATGTTGTAGCTGCCACTGTTATTGACTGCCAGGGGTCAGAAGCGAATCCTCGTCGTGGTTTCCATTTTCACAATGGTGAAGATCCCAATTCAGTTTTACAAGGTATTACAATTATCAATGGGTATATGAATGGTAAAGGTGGTGGTATATATTGCTCAAACAGCAGTCCGACGATCAGGAATTGTGTGATCAGGAATTGTTCGGCTTCCTCTGGTGGCGGCGGGATGTATAACTCTTACAGCAGTCCGACAGTGTCGAACTGTACATTTACCAACAACACGGCAGACTACTGGGGCGGAGGGATGCTTAACGACTATAGCAGTCCGATAGTGACCACTTGCACATTCAGCGGTAATTCGGCTGACCATCTCGGCGGAGGCATGTGTAACGCCACCGGTCTCTTAGGTCCCATCTCCAGTCCGACAATAACCGGCTGTACTTTCAGCGGTAATTCGGCTGGCCATCTCGGTGGAGGGATGTTTAATGAAAGCAGCAATCCGATAATGACTAATTGCATCCTCTGGGATAATTCCGCATCTGACTTTGGCAATGAGATATTTAATAGTTCCAGTACTCCGGTAATCAGTTACTGTGATATTTCCGGTAGTAGCTATGGCGGTATGGTATGGGATGATTCGCTGGGAACTGACGGGGGCGGTAATATTGATGCTGATCCGATGTTTGTCGATGCGGCAGGCGGCGATCTTCATCTTCAGAATACCTCGCCGTGTATAAATGCAGGCGACAATAATGCAGATTCTCTTGCCTTGACAGATTTCGAGGGTGATCCGCGAATTATTCATGGTATTGTGGATATGGGCGTTGACGAGGTTTCCGGCGAAGTACTGTTTACGGTGAATGTTGCGGTTGAACCGTTTTCAAGGGTATGTACTGTGACGCTTGACCCGGCATGGGAAGTATATCCACCCGGGACAGAGGTGACCATTACCGTTGATGTCGAAGATGACTACGCAGAGGGCTTTGTTTTTGATGGATGGAGCGGTGATCTTAGCGGTAATGAAAACCCGGCTACGATCACTGTAGGTCCACATAAGTATGTCACGGCGCACTTTGTCTTTAGGGGCGATATTATCTATGTCGATGCTGACGCTGTAGGCGCCAATATAGGCATGACGTGGGCGGATGCTTTTAATAATCTTTACGATGCGTTGTCGGCAGCGGGAAGCGGCAATGAGATACGGGTTGCTGACGGGACGTATCTGCCGGATACGACTATGGCTGGCGATCCGAAAACGGGTGCATTTGCGCTTGTCAACGGAGTGACTGTGAAAGGCGGTTATGCAGGCTGGGGCGCAGCCGATCCCAATGAACGCAACGTCGAACTTTACGAAACGATCCTTAGTGGGGATCTGCTGGATAATGACGATTCAGTCATGCTCTTCGAAGAAGATGACCCGCTTGCGATAACATATATTGACCCCAACCGCATAGAGAACTGCTACCATGTGTTTTATCATCCTGAGAGTTTGGGGCTTAACCCTAACGCTATCCTTGATGGCTTTACGATCACCGGCGGTAATGCTATTGGGACAGATCTATCTCAGTATAGCTGTGGCGGGGGAATGTACAACGATGGCAGCAGCCCGACGGTAACGAACTGTATTTTCAGCAGTAACTTAGCTTCTGATGGATGCGGGATATATAATGACAACAGCAGCCCAATAGTGACGAACTGTATCTTCCGTGACAACGTGGGTCTTGCTTATTACGGCTACGGCTTTGGCGGCGGTATGTCTAACAGGAATAACAGCCATCCAGCAGTAAGCAACAGTATCTTCAGCGATAATTCGGCAGGCTCTGGCGGCGGAATATGTAACTCTAATAGCAGCCCTACAGTTACAAATTGTATCTTCAGCGGCAACTTGGCATCTTATTATGGGGGTGGGATATATAATTACTCCAGCAGTCCTGTAGTTAGTAATTGCACTTTCAATAGCAACTCGGCGGGCATTAGCAACTCGGATGACCCAGTAGGTGGCTTAGATGGCTTTAGTGGCTTTGGTGGCGGGGTCTATAGCATAGAAAGCAACCCGATATTGAGCAATTGTACTTTCAGAGGTAACATGGCTGGTGTCTGTGGTGGCGGGATGTATAACAGCAGGAGCAGCAGTTCAACAGTGATTAATAGCATCTTTTGGGGAAATACTGCAACATTCGATGGAGACGAAATTGCTTTAAGGGACTCCTCGACAATAGATGCTGATTACTGTGATGTTGAGGGTGGTGCAGCCGGTATATATGATGATGGTTCAGGGAATACGATTAACTGGGGTAGTGATAATATCGATGTTGATCCGATGTTTGTTGATGCGGAAGGCGGAAACCTACGGCTTCAACTGGGTTCGCCTTGTATTGATGCAGGGAATGACAATGTCGTGACAGTGGCAACTGACATGGATGGTAATCCGAGAGTAGCGGGTGCGGCTGTGGATATGGGTGCGTATGAGTTTGTTCCACTTCCTCCGCCAATTGAGACTCGGGTCCGTGTATTTCCGCGTGTGCTTAATACTACGAGTCGGGGGCGGTATGTTATAGCGAGAATGGAGTTGCCGGATGGGGTTTCAGTGGATGATATTGAGAGCGATTCGCTTACGCTTGAGATAGGAGGGGTGGTCATTGAGTCGGTTCGTCAGCGGGCTATTGGTTCGCGCGGGCGGCATTATGTGTTTGGGTTCTTTGATCGGGGCGCAGTTATCGCTCAAGTGGAAGTGGAACCGGAAGGTAATGGCAAGGGTAATGGTAATGGCAAACTCGATATTATTATTGCGGGCAAATTGATAACGGGGCAATGTATTTACGGTGAAGATACTATAAAGATAGTAAAGTCTAACGGGCCTAAAAACATGACACTGGGGCGGAGGCCGGCTCGCGGGGGTCGGAAGGGCAGAGTAAGCCGCTGACGGAAATAGTTTTTAGTTGTGGAAGTTCTCTTTTTTAATCCGCCTTCGGCGGTCCAGTCCTCAACGTACACCAATTCGACTACGCTCACTACAGGCAGTATGTCTGGCGGTTCGACGAAAGCCTAAGCCTTGTACAATCCAAAATTCCGCGCTAAAATTGAATTACTTCGCATTTAAAGAGCAAAACTCCTCACAAAAAAGGGGCTGAGGGGGTCATACTTGTTATTTTTGCGGATGCAGCAGAATTATTAGAAAAAAGTGTCTTTTATTCTTGACAAACACACGTCATGGTCCTATAATAGCGACGATGGATGATGGTGTGAGAGGATGGTGATGCTCATTTCATACAGTTCATTTTCGATTAGCAGCGTATGTCTATAGTTTTGGAATGAGGATGATGAAGAGAGCAATTATAATGCTGTTGGTTTTGGTGATGTCTAATATTGCATCGGCGTCAATTTTGTGGTCTGGCGATGTTGACCCGTCTGATCCGTCTATTTGGGACTCAAGCACACCCGGCAAAATCGGCAATACCGGCAACGGCACGCTAAGTATCACTGGCGGTAGTGATGTCATAAACGGGTATGGCATCATCGGCGAAAGGTCCGGCTCGACGGGTGCCGTTACCGTCGATGGTTCCGGTTCGACATGGATCAATAGCGACATCCTTTTAATCGGCAACTTTGGTGACGGCACAATGGATATCACCGGTGGCGGCGCTGTCAGCAGTAGGTTAGGCCACATCGCCTTCGAGTCCGATTCGACGAGTACCGTTAACGTTGATGGCGCCGGCTCGACATGGACCAATGGTAAATATTTCTATGTCGGCCGCTCCGGCAACGGTACGATGAATATCACTCGTGGCGGCGCAGTAAGCAATGTTAATGGCCACATCGGCATGAGTTCCGGCTCGACGGGCACAGTTAACGTTGATGGTTCCGGCTCGACATGGACCAATAGCGGGAGCGTCATTGTCGGCTACATCGGCAACGGCACGCTGGAAATCACCGACGGCGGCGTGGTTAGCAATTATGATTATGGACGCATCGCCTCCGGTGCGGACTCTACGGGTACCGTTACCGTCGATGGTTCCGGTTCGACATGGATCAATAGCCGCGAGCTCCAAGTTGGCTTGTATGGCGACGCCACGCTTAATATCACAAACGGCGGCACGGTCAGCAGTCCGTATGCCTATATCGGCGAAAGGTCCGGCTCGACGGGGGCAGTTACCGTCGATGGTTCCGGCTCGACCTGGACCAATGATGGCAACTTATTTGTCGGCTCTGGCGGCAACGGCACGCTGGAAATCACTGACGATGGGCTTGTGAGCGTCGCAGGAACTTTAAGAATTTATAACCAAGATAGTTTTATCAATATGTCCACTGGCGGGATGTTGGCGGTTCTTGGAGATGCTGGCGAGTCACTGGTTGACTTTATGGGGCTTATCGACGGTACGGATGCGATCCGCTATTGGGATAGTTCTATCGCAAACTGGGCCGACATCACGGGCGCGACTTATGGCATAGATTATATGCTGGACTATATAACCGAAGGCGATCTGGCTGGCCATACAATGTTAACGGTCCCCGAACCCACAACCCTTGCCTTACTCACCCTCGGCGGTATCATGCTAAGGAGGCGCAGGGGGGAATAGTTTTTGGTTTTTAGTTTTTAGTTTTTAGTTTTGGAATGAGGATGATGAAGAAGCAGGTACTCATAGTGCTGTTGGTTCTTGTGATGGCCGTATTAGGAATTCATGAGAATACAAATGCATCCATCATAGATGGGGGGACGTCTTATTACGCCACCCCGTCGTGGCAGACTTTTTATGATGCTTTCGACGGAACGACAGCGATTGCGGATATCCAGTGCAATGTCTATACTTATGAGTCTGGCGCGTATGCGAATCAATATGCCTATACATACCAAATAACCAACACTTCTGATGTGGACCTGAGTTTTGTCGTTTTCTCGGCGCAAATATTCAATGGTGTCGAGATAGGAGATTCCGGCATTGAGGGTACGGGTTTAGATGATGTAATTCCGAGTGTTTGGGATCCTGTTGGTTCACCGACACATAGTTTCAACGGGCACTTTGATGAGACGATATTCAGCGGTGAGCAATCCGCACTTCTTTGGTTCGTTAGCGATTACGCCCCTACGGATGCAGGTGAAGGGTTTCTTATGGGTACTTACATGCCCGCAGGCGGGACTGAGTGGGTCGGTGTCTATGCAGAGGGGAACCTGATCGTACCTTCTACAGTCGTCCCTGAACCAACAACAATAGCCCTACTGGCCCTCGGCGGTCTCATGCTGAGGAGGCGCAGGGGGTGTGGTAGTTTATAGTTATTAGTCTTTAGTTTTTAGTTTTGGAATCCCTGCTTAGAACGTGCAGGGGCAAGATTTATTTTTGGAATGAGGATGATGAAAAAGCAGGTTATGTATATTTTATTAATTGTAGCATTTTGTAAAACCAGTCAATTAAGTTGTGCTGATTTGATCATACAGGAACAAATTAATTCTGTTAGTCAAATTATTGGTTCGTCACCTCTTGGTCAAACATTTACGGCAGAAGACCAATACATTCAGACGGTTGGTCTACGTATCTTAGATATGAATGCTTTTATTGCCCCTGACGACCATGATCTAGTGGTTAAATTATATTCGGGTATAGGAAATGGCGGTACTTTAATCGCTGCAAGTACCGTAGATGACATTCCAGATGGACAGCTTGAATATGATTGGGTTCTTTTCGATTTTAGTTCTGTGTCCTTAAATATTGGAGAAATGTACAGTATATTTGTTGAAGATGATACTCAAAGGTGGGGTGCAGCGATGAATCAGCACAGTCTTTCTGATGGAACTCCTCTACTTGGCAGTATTGATTATACTGGTGGAGATATGATCGAGTTGGGTGTTTTAGATCCAAGAGCTGATTTAACATTTATGATTACCCCTGTCCCCGAACCAGCAACAATAGCTCTACTGGCCCTCGGCGGTCTCATGCTGAGGAGGCGCAGGGGGGAATAGTTTTTGGTTTTTAGTTTTTAGTTTTTAGTTTTTAGTTTTTAGTTTTGGAATGAGGATGATGAAAAAGCAAGTACTTATAGTGCTGTTGGTTCTGGTGATGGCAAACATTGCATCGGCAGATATATTGTATAATATTACCGACTTAGGCACTTTAGGTGGTACGACCTCTAGAGCTTATGATATAAATGACAGCGGACAGGTTGTGGGGGAAAGTTCTACTGGAAGTGCCTACCATGCCTTTTTGTCTGATGGAACTACAATGACTGACCTTGGTACCTTAGGGGGAAGTGACTCTTATGCTTATGGTATCAATAACAGCGGACAGATTGTGGGGTATAGTCATATTGGAATTGATGGCCGTGCTGCCTTTTTGTCTGATGGAACTACAATGACCAGTATTGGTACTTTAGCAGGAGGAACTACCTCTTACGCTCAGGGTATCAACAACAACGGACAGGTTGTGGGATTTAGTCATATTGGAAGTGTTAGCCATGCCTTTTTGTTTAATGGAACTTCAATGACCGACCTTGGCACTTTAGGAATAGCTTCTTATGCTTATGATATAAATGACAGTGGACAGGTTGTGGGGCAGAGTAATACTGGCATTGACACCCATGCCTTTTTGTCTGATGGAACTACAATGACTGATCTTGGTACCTTAGGTGGAACTAACTCTTATGCTTATGGTATCAATAATAGCGGACAGGTTGTGGGATTTAGCCATACCGGAAGTGTTAACCATGCCTTTTTGTTTAATGGAACTTCAATGACCGACCTTGGTACTTTAGGAACTGAATCTTTTGCTAATGATATCAATGACAGCGGACAGATTGTGGGGTATAGTTATACTGGAAGTGCTTACCATGCTTTTTTGTCCGATGGAACTGGAGACATGCTTGATTTAAATAATTTAATTTATTCAGAAAGTGGATGGGTTTTGTATGCGGCAAGAGGCATTAACTCTTCAGGTCAAATTGTTGGTTCCGGTTTTATTGATGGAGAAGAACACGGATTTCTGTTGACTCCTGTTCCTGAGCCTATGACGATCTGTTTGCTTGGGTTGGGTGGTTTGGTGGTAAGGAGACGGGGGAATAGTTTTTAGTTGTTAGTTTTTAGTCTTTAGTTGTGGAATTTTAGCGTTTAAAGGGCTGTGGGAGTGATCTCACAGCCCTTTTTTGTGACCGTTTTTTGATCCGTCTTCCGTCTTCGTAAAACTTCGACGCGGCAGGCGGCAGGGGGACGAAGGAATATGTTTGACTAAATCGGTTGTTTAATGTAGAAAATGGGGGCAGAGTTAGTTTTTGGTTTATAGTCTTTAGTTGTGGAATTCTTCTTTTTTTAAAAAAGGGGAGTAATTATGCATTTTAGCAAGAGAGTAGAATATGTTTTATTGGCAGTAGGGATCGTATTGCTTACGTCTCTATCTGGCGAAGCGAAGGGTCCGCTGATGGCGTATGTAGGTACGTTCAGTTCTCCGCTTGTCGACATGCCGTCTACGCAGGTGGATCTGCCTCCCGGAAATGGGCGCGGCATTCACCTGTTTCAGGTGGATCGCAGCACCGGGGCGATGACACCGCGAGGCGTTTATGAGTTGGGAACGAGTCCGAGCTGCCTGGCTTTGAATGCGGCTGGTACCCGCCTATATTCGGCCAACGAGACGGATCGGGTGGGTAAAGCCAACGAGGGCACGGTTAGCGCGTTCGCCATTGACAGAACCGATGGCCAGTTGAAACTGCTTAACACAGTGCGTTCCGGCGGTGCCGGGCCCACTTACGTTAGCGTGCATCCTTCGGGGAAGTTCCTGCTGGTAGCCAATTATTTTGGCGGCTCTGTGGCGGTGCTGGAGATCCTTGGCGATGGGAGTTTGGGTGTCGCTACAGATATCAAGACGGATGCAGGAACACTGGGGCCGAGGAAGGCTACGAACGGGCCGGCAGGAAGCTTTGCTTTCAGTGGGCACGATCGCACTCATGCGCACATGATCGAGGCCGATCCCTCGGGGCGTTTCGTTCTGCATGTCGATCTTGGCTTGGATCAAATATATGTCTGGAAGTTCGATGATAAGAAGGGCGTGCTCACTGCGAATGATCCGGCTTCGATCTCGCTGCCGCCGGGAGACGGGCCGCGGCATTTCTTCTTCCATCCGAATGGGCGATGGTTCTATTCCATTCAGGAGGAAGGCTCGAACATCGTCCTGTTTGACTACGATGGGTTGGCGGGGCGGCTGACCGCGCGGCAAACCATCTCCAGCTTGGAGCCCGGGTTCGCTGGCAGTAATTTTTGCTCTGAGATCATGGTTTCCGGCGATGGGCGGTTCCTTTATGCGGGCAACCGTCTGCACGACAGCATCGGGATCTTTTCCGTGAGCAAGACGGGTTTGCTGACTTACGTCGGAGAGGAATGGACGCGGGGGAACTATCCGCGAAGCTTCAATTTCGACCCCACCGGGAAGTTCCTTTACTCCTGCAATCAGCGAGCTGACAACATCGCCGTCTTTGGCGTGGATCGCAAAACAGGCAGCCTGGTCTTTACCGGCCATTACACACCCGTCGGAAATCCTTCGATCATCGTTTTCCTCGATCTTGGAAAGACAAAATGATAAAGTAATCACTTAGTTAGCTGGCTTGCGATGAAGTTGCCGCGTGTTAACATCAAGATGGCTATCGTCAGTACTATCAGGTTGAGGGCGATAAAGCCGATCGTTTTCTTGTCGCAGCCTTTCCATTCGCGGAAGAGTATTCCGGTCAGGTTGCTAAGGAGTACGAGCATGATCATGTGGATGGCCCAGCTTGTAAATGCGAAGTCGCCCATCCGGACATGTCCGAGATTGTAGAAGAAGAACTGGCCGTACCAAAGCGTCCCGACAAACATCGCAAGGACGTAGTTGCGCAGCAAACTCGCCTTCCCCTCGCCTGCGGGCAGTTTGATAAGTTCACCAATAGATTTATTTTTTCTTGCAAGTATCATACAGTAAATAAACGATGTTACGAATGCGCCTGTGTTTGCGGTAATATAGGCGACATTGCCTTTCCAGTGGCCGGCGTCATGTTGAGCGGCAATTTCGACAACCGGATCGGCAGCTACTATCGCAAAATGGTATACCGCCGAGAGAACCCCGGCAACGGCAGAGAGTGTAAGTCCTTTGGTCAGGGAGAACTCGCCTTTTCCGCCTTCCTGCTTGCTGAGTCCGATCTCTTTTAGACGGCCTGCAACTCCGCAAAACGCGATCCCAAGCATCCCTGTGGCTAGACCCGCTATGATCCAGCTTGCGCCCGGCTGGGTAAGGATATCCATTAGTTCTCCGCGAACCAGCGGCGGCAGTGTGGTACCAAGGATAGCCGATATTCCGATCGCGATGGCGTATGTAAGTGAAAAACCAATGTACCGGATCGAATAGTTGAATGCGATACCGCCAACGCCGTACGCAAGGCTAAAGCCGAAGGAAAGGGCCATTTTTTCCGGGCATGTGTGCCATGCTTCGTTAAGCACCGCACCGAGTTCGGGGATGGTCAAAGCTGCACCGACGATCGGCCAGATCAGCCAGCAGAATGCGGCCTGGACCACCCAGAAAGTTTCCCACGACCAGCGGTGAATGAATTTTTGCGGGGCATAACAGTTTGCAGCAAGTAATGCGCCTGTGCCGTGCAGGGCTGTTCCTATAAGTGGGCTTGGAGTGATCGTGATCATGAATTTTTCCTTTAAGATTTAGATACTTTTTTTTTCGCCTGGCGATTTTTAATCGTGGTGGAAGACCTCTTCCATGTCGGCCCACCACTCGCCCTCGGCGCGATCTTCGAGGGGTTCCTGGCAGGGCATGCATACATCCCACCATTTCTTTGTCATTTCGTCGGCTGCCATCTTGTCGCAATCGGCCTTGAAATCTTCGCCGGTATATTCGAAATAGCTGAAGAGGTAATGCTTTCCATCCGGCATCTTTCTCAGGTAGATCGAATAGTTTGTGATATTGCAGTCGGAGATCATTTTCAGTATCTCCGGCCAGACAGCGGCGTGCAGTTTTTTGTATTCGTCGAGCTTTTCTTCTTTGACTCCAATTACCCATCCATATCGCTTCATTGTTTAGCTCCTTAATTAGTAAACACCATATTCATTTATTGCGTCAAACATCGCTACGATATTTTCGACCGGTGTTTCTTCGAGGATCGTATCGTGGCTTGCACCTGCGATAAATCCTCCGCCGGGCATCATCGTCTCGAGCACTTTACGCGTATCTTCTTTGACTTTTTTAAGATCACCTTTAATAAGAGTGTGGTGTGAGTCGATGCCGCCGTTAAAAACCATTTTGTCGCCAAATTCGGACTTGAGTTTGTCAAGGTCCATATTCCTGCATGTGGTTTGAACGGCATGCAAACTTTCAATGCCGGCATCGATCATGCTCGGAATCAATTCGTAGATGCCGCCGCAGCAGTGCATCTGGGTTTTCAATTTATAAGAATGGCCAAGATCGCAGAACCGCTTCAGGTGAGGTATCATGAACCTGTCGAACATATCAGGGCTCATTAAGGGGCCGGTCTGGCCGCCGAAATCGTTACCGAAAAAGAAAATGTCGATAGCGTCAGCGGCGGCGTCGAAGATGTTTTTGCTAATTTCGAAATAGTAATCGACCATGTGCTTAATGACCGCATCGACAACTTCCGGCTCGGTGTACATTTTGATATAGAGATTCTCCATGCCCATAAGGTCGATGAGGTCATGCCAGAACGGGGACCATTCGCCGCCAAGGATCGCGAACTGGCCGTTATAGGCATGGGCAGCAGCTTTTATTTTTGAGACATCCATCCACGCAGGGTCTGGCCATGGATAATCGTGGATCTGTTTGAGGGTTGCATCCGCAAGTGGGTGGCTAAGAGGCTGGCCGTAACCTATCCCTTCCCTCTCTATGCCGAAGACGGTTCTAAATGTAGCATGGGCATGTTCCAAAGGGAAATCGGGGCCGGTATATTCGGGGAAGACACGTCTGAAGTCATCGCGGAAACGCAGCCGAAGCTCCTCATCGTCAAGGTTCAGTTCGTTCTTTGCCTTTGCCCAAAACTCTACGGACGCCCCGCACCAGCACGGAACTTTGTCCGGTTCCTGATGATCAAATACTGTTAAAACTCTCTCTCGTGAATTCACGTTACTATGTTCCCTTTTAAATTCTTACGCAAAAATAATATACAAAACGACCATTACCACAAACAGTAAAGCCGACAAAAACTTATAGTTGCCGATGCCCGGCCAGCCCTTGTCCTTGAGGCAATCCATTGGTTTATCCCATACCAGCAGTAGGCTGTCGGCAGTGTGTTCGTGCGGTTTGCGAATCGAAACAAGTATGTGGATTATTATACATGTCACGCACAAGTAGAACCCCGCAAGCATCGCAGGCATTGTCCAGCCGGTCGTTTCCTTATTCCACTCAAGCAGAAAGACCACAAAGCCAAGCAGCGAACCTACAATAAGCGTTGCCATGGCACCGGAACTCGAAGCGCGTTTCCAGAATACTCCTAAAATAAACACCGCTGTTATCGGAGGAGCGATATAACATATCAACGAAATACATCCCTGGTAAATGCCTTCGAAATGCCCGATGTACTGCGACCATACGATCGCTACTATCATAGCGACAAATGTTGCAACCCGTCCTATGAACACAAGGTTCTTATCCGAAGTGTCGGGTTTCCATCTCTTATAAAGATCGTAACTGAAAAGGGTTGCTATAGAGTTGAGAGCGCCGGAGACGGTACTCATAAGCGCTGCCAGAAGCGCTGCGGCCATTACACCGGTAAGGCCCGTCGGAAGCAGATTCTTGATCAGATAGGCATAGGCATCTTTGGAATCTTCAAGCGGTGCGAACTGACCTTGATTGATAAGGGCCACAAGCATAATCCCTGGAAGCACAAAAATAAACACAGGAAGGATCTTTATGAATCCGGCAAAGAGGGCCCCGACACGAGCGTGGTTTTCATCTTTGGCGCCGAGAACGCGCTGTACGATAGTCTGGTCCGCACACCAGTACCAAAGTCCGATCACAGGATAACCCAGAAATATCGAATACCATGGATAACCTGCTGGGTCACTGCTTTCCCTAAGCATGGTTAGTTTCACAGCTTCGACATTTTCAACGATGCCGCCCCAGCCGCCGACTTTTATCAAACCGAATACCGTGATCAATATCGAACCTGCCAAAAGTACTATCGTCTGGATAGATTCTGTTACGACCACCGCCATCAGTCCGCCGACGATCGTATAAAGTCCGGTCAGTACCGTTGCCCCAATGATACTATACAGGATAGGGAAGCCGAACAAACCCTTCAGCACGACGGCACCGGTATAAAGCGTAAAGCCGATATGAATAAATATAGCGGATATGATCGAGAGACCGGCGAGCCAGTCACGGCACGGACGGCTATACCGTCTTTCCAGGAAATCCGGAAGTGTCGCGACGCGTGAACGGATATAAAACGGTGCGAAGAACAATGCCAGAACTATGAGCAGAAATGGGGCCATCCATTCGAAATTGCCCGCGACAAGACCGTTGTTGTAACCTTCCTGCGCAAAACCGACCAAGTGAATGGTCGAGATGTTTGTCGAAAACAGTGCAAGGCCGATCATTGGCCAGCGAAGCGAGCCGCCTGCGAGAAAATAGTCCTTTCCACCTACTGTTTTACCTTTACGAGATCGTATGCCGGTCCAGCATCCGATACCGACGATCACAACAAGGTACAGAACAAGGACGGCTTTGTCGATGAAATTGAGCGATTCTACGCTGCTTGCAAGCAAATTCGTGAACATTCGAGATCCTTTCAATTATTTTCCGTATTGCTATAAATTCTTCGTTTGGTTTTATCCGAAGTTTTCTACTTCTTCCATTGCGATCTGTGACCATTGCCATAGGCGTTTCGGGTCGCGCCGCAGAGTTGAAATATCCTTCATTATAAATTCGATATGGCATTTGCCGTCGGCTTTTTCGAGAACATTGCGAATATCGGCACGGGCTTTTTCCGGCTGCCAGTCGGCTTCGGCAAAAATCGCAGGGCTTGGTTTCTGGCTGATGACGTAATCTGCGCCAACTTCAGCGACCATTTTTTCGATGTCACACCATGGACTTGTCGAGATCTTTCTAAGATTCGGTATCTTACGCAGAACATCCATTTTCTTATCAAGCTGCTCGCAGCAGCCGTAATAGGTCATGCCGAATCGCTCAAGCCACCGCATATCGTGCTTGACGGCGAACTCCCAGTGCATTTCAGGAGAGACTTCCGAGAAGATCTGGGCATTGGAACAGCCCCACATATTTTTTGCCAGAACATGATCGGCATCGAAGTCATCACCGGGCAACTCGCTCGTAAACCCATATCCGCCGGAACCGACTCGCGTATTATCGTTATCAAGCGAAAGCAGATTCTGCTCCTGGAACTGGTCCAGCTCTATCATCCATGCATCGACCATTTTCTCGACAGCGGCACTGACCATATCGGGCCGCATTATCATATCCATCATCGCTTCCTGGATACCCCACCATCGGATCAGAAAATCCCACGGTGTAAACCATATATGCGTCTGGCCCTGTTTCTTAACATCAATGATCCCGTTGTAAACATCACACATAGCCTGATAGTGCAATTCGGTGACTTCTTCGTTGTGGCTGATCTTCGGCAGTTTGATCTTCTCGATATCTTCGGGATTCTTGATCTGAACTTTAAAATGCCGTGAAACGACATCGCTGGTATCATCGGTCTTTGCGATATCCACATCTTCCATGACGCCGAAGTCCGTGCTGTGAATCGCCAGGGGACAGATAAGATAATCGTTTATGATCATATCGCCGGGCAGATGCTTCCACTGATAGATGGTTTTGCGAAGCTGATCTTCCTGATCCTTTGCCCAGGGGTGCTCTGCTTGCAGCGTCAACTCATTATCGACATTCATCTCGTTCCAGCATATCTCATTGGCCCAGACCATCGGCCTTTCGGATTTCAGGTCGTTGAGCTTTGTCCAGAGTCTTGCTTTTTCCTTATGTACAGGTAATGATGCGATCTCGGCAACTTCACCGGCTAATCGACGGAGGATTTCAGTGTCTGCATAAGATATTTTGATCTCAGCCGCAACAGGAGGCGGTGTATGGTGACTCGGGTCATGCAGCATTAAAAAAACCTTTCCTGATCAACCTCTGATTTGTTTATAGATCATATTCGCCGAGGTTCAGCGGATACCGTCCATACTCACGCACCATCTTGACGATATAATCGTAAATGTGCCCGGATATATTGCTCGCAACCGAATGGTCCGACTGGAATATGTATCCGCCGCCCTTGGCTGCATTGAGTTTGCGGAGAACCTCTTCGCGGATCAGATCCTTATCACCGGTTTCCCATACCTGCATATTGCTGTTACCGCAGATACCCAGCTTGCTGCCATATTTCTTACGAAGTTCAACTGCATCGAGGCCGGCTTTGGCTTCGAGCGGATTCATCGCATCGATACCGATCTCGATATAGTCGTCAAGTATCTTGTTGACATCGCCGCAGCCGTGATATATGACCATCAATCCCTTAGAGTGTGCATGTTCAGCTATTGCCTTTACCCATGGTTTGAAATGGGTCCGCCAGTAGTCCGGCGAAAAGAACATATTGTTCTTATAGGCAACATCTCCCCATATCACAAAACCGTCGAGCAGGCCGCCGGCTGCATCTATCTGGGCCTTGGTGCAGTCCAGATAGAACTGGCCGATCCTGGCGATGACCTTGGCCATGCGATCCGGATACATACCGATCCAGAGCATATTACTTTCCGGTCCGATCAGACGCGTGAAACATTCATTGACTTCCATTATACTGCCGAACACCGGAAAATCGGGATGCAGGGATTTTATTGTCTCGGTCCATGCAGGTGAGTTTCTTTCAAAACCGTCACCGACACCGGCGATCTGATTGTCGCCCGCTTCGTAATAGCGTCTTTTATCATAAGCATCGTCAAAGACCAATGCCTCAAGCTTTTCGATAGTATCCGTATCATAGCCGATAAACTCCGGCATTGGAAAATCGAACTTTTTACGCATAGTGGCTCGGTAACCGGTCTTGACAACGACTTCCTCGTCATCTTCTTTGAGCGTTTCGAATGACTGAATGAACGGGTCCATATTAGGTACCGTTACGATCCAGTCCAGGTCATAATGGTAATACGGATTGGCATCATCGGCCAGACCAAGGTCCTTTCGCCACTGCCGGATGAAACCGCCCCAGAAGAAATCGCTGATCGGTACGCGATCCGGTTCCTGACCTGAAAGCGTCTTTTTCATACGCTCAAGTTTTACAAGTGTGTTTTCTTTGCGCCCCTTACCAGCGTCTTTACCCGTGGTGTCAAACATTCCCATAATCGTAACTTCCTGATTTAAACAATAACCTATACATAAATGATGACGGAATTATAACCGAATCGGCTACCTAAAACAATGCACATATCCAGCTAAATATCACACAAATCCGGCTTTTGCAAGACAATTTTAGCCCAATATGGATGTTGACTTGGAATCCCATAAGATTTACAATACAACGGATAGCACTAAATGCATTATGATCCAGGTTATATATAGTTTGAATAGCACATATTGACCATTGCATTGCTAAATATTGACTCGCAAAATAGCGATGCTTCCGGTTGTCATTTCGGAGATTCTTTACAAGGAAAGTGAGTTCAAATGAAAAAGTTAATTGGAATAATGTTATCAGTGGCGTTACTGATCATAGCAGTGCTCGGATGTGCGCTTAGTCCAGAAGGTGAGGCAGCTTCGACAGAACAGGTCCTGGTTGAAGCCGAGAGTTTTGAGGACTATGGCGGTTGGGCATTGGACCAGCAGTTCATGGATCAGATGGGTTCGCCATATTTATTGGCGCATGGCCTTGGCGATCCAGTTGCAGATGCCAGTACAACAGTACATTTCCCTACCACAGGAATTTACCGTGTGTGGGTTCGTACCAAGGACTGGGTTGGAACATGGCGTGGTAGTCAGTGGCCCAGGGAGAAGCGAGCTGCCGGCATAGCTCCCGGTCGTTTTGAGGTGCTGGTCAATGGTGTTGCTCTAAGGCCGCCTACGACTTTTGGCGCCGAAGGTGCCGATTGGCACTGGCAGGATGGTGGAACGGTTGTAGTTGACGATCACAGGATGGTAGTGTCACTTCACGATCTAACCGGATTCGAGGGACGCTGTGATGCAATTCTGTTTTCTACCGACACGACATTTACCCCGCCTAATATCGATCTGCAGATGCAAACATGGCGATGGAACGTGCTGGGGATACCTGAGAGTCCAATAGATGCCGGCCAATATGATCTGGTTGTCGTCGGAGGCGGTATCGCCGGTACTACCGCGGCGGTATCTGCGGCGCGTAGCGGATTATCTGTGGCGCTAATTCAGGATCGCGCGGTACTCGGTGGAAACAATAGCTCTGATGTTCGGGTTTGGATGCAAGGCGTACGAAATCGTGTTCCGTATCCGCATATCGGTGATATTGTCATGGAACTCGAACAGCAGCAGCATAAGCACAATGGGCCGGAAAATACTGCCGAAATCTATGAAGATGATAAGAAACTCGGTGTCGTTCAAAGAGAAAAGAATATTTCGTTGCGATTGCGTCATCGCGCCAATGGGATCGAGATGGACGGCAACCGGATCACAGCCGTTATTGCTGAGAATACACAAACAGGTGCAAAGTATCGTTTTCGCGGTAAGTTTTTTGCCGATTGCACAGGTGACGGGTGTCTCGGTGTAATGGCTGGGGCAGACTTTGAGGTGTCGGGTCAACATATGGGCAGGTGTAATCTTTGGAACATGGCTGATACAGGGAAGCCTCAATCGTTTCCTCGGTGTCAGTGGGCACTTGACCTGACGAGAGAGCCTTTTCCGGGACGAGGGCGCGGCGCGGTTGCGACTGCAGTAAAGCGAAAGGAAGCAAAAGACCCTGAGCAGATCGAGTGTAAACTTTGCGATCCATATCCAATGGCACTTGGTGTATGGCAGTGGGAGAGCGGGTTTAATCGAGATCCGATCGTCAAGTCGGAGTATATCCGTGACTGGAATTTCCGTGCTGCCTACGGGGCGGTCGATGCTCTGAAGAACGTTGACGGTGTTATGGGTAATCACAAGCTCAACTGGATAGCCCACATCAGCGGTAAACGCGAATCTCGACGGCTGCTCGGCGATGTCATACTTACCAAAGAAGATATGCTCAGCGGCAGGAAATTTGATGACGCATGTTTTCCCGCGTGCTGGGATTTGGATGTTCATTTTCCTGATTTGCGATACGACCGCTCCTTCAAGGGCGATGCGTTCATATCCACAACGACGTTTATTCCTTACGCGGGATCGTACGCAGGAGCCTATTGGGTGCCTTATCGATGTCTCTATTCGCGTAACATCGCCAATATGTTTATGGCCGGTCGCGACATTAGCACTACACAAGCGGCGATGGGTGGAACCCGGGTTATGCGAACAGGCGGGTGTATGGGCGAGATCGTTGGGTTGGCTGCTTCGATATGTATCGAACAGGGAACCACACCGCGCGGCGTCTGGAAAAAGCATCTTGGCTTGCTCAAAAGCAAGATGCGCAAGCCGGTTTATTCCCGTTTTTCCCAGCGGCCCCTTCCGAAAGAGATCAAAGGCAAGACCGGTAAAAATGTTGCGGTCGGCGCAATAGTTACGGCATCAAGCCAGGCCCTGCCAAGCTACTCGCCGGTGTTTGTTAATGATGGTCGAGGCAACGAGGGCGGCAACGGCATGCGTTGGGTCAGTGCGAAAGAAGATACCCCCTGGCTCGAGTTTGAACTGACAGAATCTGTCCCGATCACAGCGATGCGCATAATCTCCGGTTTTACACAAGGCAACGTACATCCGCCGGATAAGGATTACTGGATCGCAGGTAAGCTGAGCGATCCGATCGAAGATTACCGGCTGGAAGTTCAGGTCGATGGAAAATGGATCCCGGTCACCGGGGCCGGTGTTACCGCAAATACGCAGATCGAAAGGGCGACGTTGTTTGCGCCAATTAGAGGGAAAAAGTTCCGGCTGCTGGTTACAAAGACACATGGCAGACAGGCGAGAGTCTGGGAGGTTGAACTTTTTACGTTGAATCCATCTTAGGGGCCAAAGTGGCGCTAAAAGTGAAAGTGCCTATCGCAGTATATCTGTTTATGTGAAATAGCACAGTCTGAAAGGAAAGAAAGAATGAAGCAAATTGGAATAATGTTATCAGTGGTGTTGCTTAGTACAGCAGTGCTCGAAGGTGCGATGAAAATAACTTCGCTTGATAAATATAAAGCCGGCAATTCCCAAAAAGATTGGCTTATTGATGGTTCACCGTACAAGGCAGTGATTTACCGCAGCGGTGATAATAAGAATATTATTCTGTCCAACGGTCTTATCCGGCGAGTGTTTAAGGTCAGTCCTAATTGCGGGACGGTTGGTTTTGATAATTTGACAACCGGTGAATCCATTCTGCGTGCGCTTGGTCCGGAAGCCGAGATAGTTATCAACGGTACGACTTTTAAGGTCGGTGGTTTTTCCCAGCCGAGATCGGCAAACAGGGCGTATATAACACCCGAGCGGATCGAGGCTCTGACCAACGACGAAGAGGCCATGCAGTTTGCCGGATTTGAGACCGGGCCGATCGAAAAGCGTTTCGACTATAAACCGGTTGCTCTTAACGTCGATCATAACTGGCCGCCCAAGGGGGTTCATCTGCGACTCGATTATGAACTCCCAGAAGGCGCAACCCCTGGCGCCAAGCGCAAAGTGCTCTACAAAGATGATTTTACGGACAAAACTCTCGACAGCGGCTGGAAAGTTCATGCATCCAAAGCGCACCCGCGAAGTTCCTTTATAAATGAGGGCAAGGTCGGCGAGATATCTACACTGGCCAACACCTGCGTTTATGTCGAGCGTAAACTCGATCCCAGCACAAAGGTCGTCCAAGCCAGGTTCGACACCGGTACGGATAATGTTGCCAGTTGGGGTAATGGCATTGCCATTGAATGGAAAAATAAACGGCTCAAGTTCTATATTCGTCCAGGCGAGAATGCTTTCGGCTTATGGCATAACGATGTTGGTGAGCGGCTGATAGGAATTGGCGAAGATGGGCCCGATCTTTCAAAGCCGATCTATTTGCGCGTGCGGCTGGGGAATAAGAAGATATATTGCGAAGCTTCCAACGAAGGTAAACTGTGGAATAATGTTATTACAGTTGATAATACCGCCCAGGGCGAGCCGCTTTTAGTCAGGATCGGTAAATCGAGCCGAACCGGCGGCAATGACGACTTCACAGCCCCCCACCTCGGAGAACTGACGCGATCTCATGTGATGGAATATGCCGCATACGGCGCGGCCGAAGAAGTCAAAGGCGAAAAAGCAGGCTCCGGTGTAAGCGTGAGCGTTCATTATAATATTTATGACGGCTTGCCGCTGATATCCAAATGGATCACACTTGAAAACAACAGCGCTAAGTCCGTTCACCTCAACACTTTTACCAGCGAGATACTGGCATATGTCGAGCGCGATTCGCGGGTGGAAAAGTCGAAACTTCTCGGCGTAGAAACGCGGCCGAATATGCACATTGGAAGCGATTATCAGTTTGCCGGCATGGACGCCGAGACCGCCAATGCGGTTGTCCATCACGAACTTGATCGCAACTATACTTCGCAGGTTGATTACTTGCTCAAGACCAGGTGCGTACTAAAAACGTATTTGCCCAAAGGCGGGCCGGACGTGGATATTGCATCGGGAGAGACTTTTGAAAGTTTTCGCGTGTATGAAATGCCCTACGATTCTTATGACAGGGAGCGGCAGGGCCTGTATCGCAGGAAGATGCATCGCATTGTTTCTCCGTGGACGCAGGAAAATCCGCTGATGCACCATGTACGTACGGTTGACTGGGCTACGATCAAAAACGCGGTGGACCAAGCTGCCGAGGTCGGGTTTGAGATGGTCATTATGACATTCTGGAGCGGGTTCAATATCGAAAACGACAGTGACGAATACATCGCAAATATGAAAAAATACGCCGAATATGCTCATTCCAAAGGTATTCGCATTGGCGGATATTCGCTTTTGGCAAGTCGCTCGGTCGGCGGCGGCAATGACGTTGTCCCCATTGCCGGTGAAAGGGCACGCTTCGGCAATTCGCCCTGTATTTTGAGCGGTTGGGGCAAGGATTATTTCCGCAAGATAACCGAGTTTTATGAAAAGACCGGCATGGATCTGCTGGAACATGACGGCAGCTATCCGGGTGATTTCTGTAATGCCGAAAATCACGATCACCCCAGCTACGAAAGTTCGCAATGGCTGCAATGGAAGGTGATAAGCGATTACTATAAATGGTGTCGGGGTGAGGGTGTTTTTCTTAATGTGCCCGACGTTTACTTCTTTAGCGGCTCTAACAAGACGGGCATGGGTTACCGTGAGGTGAACTGGTCGCTGCCGCGAGCCGAGCAGGTCATGCACACCCGTCAGAACATTTACGATGGCACCTGGACCAAGACACCAACGATGGGTTGGATGTTCGTGCCGCTGTCGCAATACCACGGCGGCGGGGCGGCGGCAACCATTGAACCGTTGGATGAACACATCGATCATTACGAGCGAATGATGACAAGCAATCTGGCTATGGGCGTCCAAGCCTGCTACCGCGGGCCGCGGCTTTACGATACGGACCGTGTCAGGGATATGATCAAGCGGAATGTGGACTGGTACAAGAGGTATCGCGCTATTCTGGAAAGTGATATTGTTCACGGGCGCCGTTGTGATGCGCGTGACATAGACTGGATACTGCACGTCAATCCGACGCTGAAAGAAAAGGGTATGCTGGTTGTGTTTAACCCGCTTAAAGAAAAGGTCAAACGCACCATCAAGGCCAACCTTTATTATACAGGTCTTACCAAAAAGGCAAAAGTCCGGCAGGAAGAAGGTAGGGCGAAGAGCTACACACTGGCGCGCGACTATACGATCGAGGTACCGGTCGAAATCGAGGCCGAAGGATTTACCTGGCTTGTGATCGAGTGATGAAAAGGAACGGAAAAATGAAGTTGCAAAGCTTGAGTATTTGAGCCATTTTTGATATTCTATTGGAAAAGAGGCTCAGCGGTGCAAGCTGACCTGAAATATATAAGGTTATATGGGAAATCCACAAGTCCGGTTCTGCGAGGGGCATGGGCTTGCTCATGCTTAAGATAAAAATGAAAAATTAATCAGAAAGGAAGTCACATGTCTACTCGACAAAGAGCCTATACGGTTTTGCCCTGTCTTATTCTCATTTTGTCATCCATATCTTTTTGCTCAGCAGATGCCACTGAAAAGTATCCGTGGCTGGGAATACACATCATGATGGATACGGGCGACAAGACAGAGCAACTGACAGATGCAGTTAAGGGCCTTGCCAAACTGGGAGTCAATACCATCGTTGCTGAAATCAATTATGGATATGAATACCAGTCCCACCCGAACCTGAGATCGCCAAATGCAATCAGTAAGAAGCAACTCAAGGAGCTTCTGGCCCAATGCCGCAAAAACAACATTAGGCTCATCCCCCAGTTCCAATGCTTCGGACATCAGTCATGGAAAGGCACTACATATCCCCTCCTGATCCAGTATCCAGAATTCGGTGAAACACCCGGCAAGTATCCCGACAATAAAGGAATCTACTGTCGAAGCTGGTGCCCTCTGCATCCCGAAGTCAATCCAATCGTATTCGACCTTATGGATGAACTGATCGAGGTATTGCAAGCGGATGCTTTTCATGTCGGCATGGATGAGATATTTCTTATTGCCGAAGATTCATGCCCCCGTTGCAAAGGCAAGGGCAAAGCCGAAATATTTGCCAAGGCAATAAACGATTACCATAAGCATATCGTTGACAAACATAAGATTGAAATGCTCATGTGGGGAGATCGTCTTATCGATTCCAGCAAGATAAACTATGGCAGTTGGGAAGCCAGTGCCAACAACACAGCCAAGGCAATTGACTTGATCCCCAGAGACATCATCATATGTGACTGGCATTATGAACTACGAGCTGCCTACGAATCGGTCCCGATGTTTTTGAAAAAAGGATTTCGTGTGTGGCCTGCCAGTTGGCTAAAACCAGAAGCGGCCAAGTCTTTAATAGACTATTCTCTTAAACAGAACAATCCCAAAATGGTCGGACATTTGAATACCACATGGGGAGCAGTTCCAATCAAAGCACTATCTGGTTTTGAACCTTTGCGGTATTCGACCAGTGCGTTTTCTCGTCAACTCCCCTCAGAATCTCCCAGCACCCCTGACAGAGGGACTTTAACTCCTTAGGATCGACGAACGCAGGGAGATGGAGCCCGAGGGCCTCTACCTAAGAATAATCGAAATAACTGCCCTAAAGTGGCTCTATAGTGGACTTTATTACGAGTCCGGGTTACCTATTCGGGTGGCATTTTCAGTTTGATTCCGATAGCCAGCGGCCAAATTCGTGTTTTTGCCATTATTGTGGCTGAAACGGTTTCAAAGTGAAGTTGGAAATCTTGAATTTTTGAGATCAATCTGATATTCTATTGGAAAAGAGGCTTAGCGGCGCAAGCTAAGATATATAATGGTGTGTGGAGAATCCCGATTTAAGGAATATAACAATGGCAAGTAAGATCGATCGCAGGAATTTTTTGAAGTGTGGTGCGGCAGCGGGTGCAGGTTTGATCATTTTACCCAGCGGCACCCTCTTCGGTGCAAATGCTCCCAGCAACAAACTGAATATCGCCGTGATCGGCGTTGGCGGTCGCGGGCAAGCCAATATCGGAGGTGTCAGGGGTGAGAACATCGTGGCTTTATGTGACGTGAATCAAAAAAATCTCGACAAAGCCGCTGCACAGTTTCCCGGGGCCAGGACCTATATCGATTGGCGCAAGTGTCTGGAACAGAAAGATCTCGACGCGGTGGTTTGCTCGACGACCGATCATACACACGCCCATGTAAACGTCTGGGCTATGAACCGAGGGCTACATGTGTACAGTGAAAAGCCGCTGGCCAATTCCGTACACGAAGCCCGCGTGGTCCGGGAAACCTACCTGAAAAACAAAGACAAGCTGGCCACCCAGATGGGTACCCAGATCCACGCAACCCAAAACTACCGTCGTGTCGTCGAAATGATACGCCACGGGGCGATCGGCACACCCCAAAAAGCACAGGTCTGGTGCAGCCGTATGCCTAAAGGGGGTAACTACCTCCCGGAAGTCAAACCCATACCTGACCACATCAACTACGATCTCTGGCTCGGGCCAACCCCATACCACCCATACAATCCTGAATACTTCTCCGGCGCGTCCGGCGCCAACTGTCTGCAATGGAATCGTTTCTGGGATTTCGGAAGCGGTCAGATCGGCGATATGGGCTCACACTTGATGGATTTGGCCTACTGGGCTTTCGACCTGCGTTTTCCAACGAGTTGTCAAGCAAAGGGAACGCCTCAGAGCAACGATACCTGCCCCCAATGGCTGATCGCCGATTGGGAGCATCCTGCCAATGATTGGCGCCCAGCCGTTAAGGTTCAATGGCACGATGGCGGTAAGAAGCCCGATGTACCTTCCGAGCTGTCTAATCGAGACGAAATGTTCCAAGGGGTTATCTTCACAGGCGAGAAGGGCTGGCTTGTAGCTGACTACGGCAATCGCACGCTCATACTCAAAGACGATATGACCGACTATAAGTCTCCCCGGCAAGAGGATATGATCCCTCCTTCGCCGGGTCAACATGCAGAATGGATCGTCGGCTGCAAGACAGGTAAACCAACCCTCTGCAATTTCGACTATTCCGGCGCAATGATAGAGCACAACCTGCTGGCCCTGGCAGCCTACCGCGTTGGCCAAAAACTCGACTGGGATGCCAAAAATCTTAAAGCCACCAACTGCCCCCAAGTCGATCGGTATATCCGCAAAACCTACCGCAAAGGCTGGACACTAAACGGATAAATTTCAATATGGATATCGCAAGTGTAATACCAATGGTATTTTTTATTTTCGCGTTGTAAAGACTATAAGTCATTGTAAACAAAGGAGTTTTTCGCGTATAAACGCGCATTTTTTTTGCGGAATAGTGTAGATGGTACTAAAATAACCCAAAAACTTAAGAATGAATAGGAAAGGAAAAACCATGAAAAAACTACTACTGCTTTCGTTTATGTTGCTTGTCATGACTACTACCTCATTACTTGCCAAGAAAACTGTAAATCGTGCATCCAGCAAAAAACCAACGCCGCCGGCGAATGTTTTGCAATTTCGCGATCTTTTCAACGGTAAGGATTTATCCGGATGGGTCAATGTAAATACGGCGAAAGATACCTGGAGCGTACGAGAGGGCATACTCGTATGCAGTGGACATCCTATCGGGATAATGCGCACCGAAAGGCAATATGAAAACTTCATTCTGCAAGTCGAATGGAAACATCTCGAAGCGGGAGGCAATTCCGGCGTGTTTGTATGGAGCCAGGGCAAGCCGCATAAAGACAATAGACTGCCAAAAGGGGTCGAGGTGCAGGTTCTCGAACTGGATTGGTGCGTCCAGAACAAAGCCACGGATGCTTATGTGCACGGTGAGATCTTCGGCACCATGGGACTCGAGACGAAACCGGATAATCCACGCGGCACTCGCAGTAAGTCAGTGGAAAAAAGGTGCAAAGGTAAGGGACAGTGGAATAAATACACGATCGTATGCGTCGACGGCGTAATAAAATTGTCGGTGAACGGGAAATTCGTAAACGGTATCAGCCATTCGTCGCTCAAGAAAGGCTACATCTGCCTCGAATCGGAAGGCGCCGAAATTCACTTTAGAAATATACGGATACTGCAATTGCCCCCCGGCATTACCACACCCGAAAACACCGCACAGGAGGTTATCGACAACAAGTAACCCGGCATGCTCTGGCGTTTGCTGTACGGAAAAATTAAAGGTGTCAGCGGGATCTTTCCAACGGCCCCTCTGGATTACTCATTCATTTTTACAGAGTAAAATTAATGGAGAAGCTAATAATGAAAAAAGCCTGTCTAACTCAAGCCATAGTATTTAGTTTAATGTTCGCATTTTTTTCGCAGGCTTTGGCCGAAGATTTCTGTGCCGATTTGGTAGTAGTAAGTGCCAATGTCATTACCGTCGATGATGGGAATCCTCAGGCCGAAGCGTTTGCTGTTAAAAACGGCAAATTCATCGCTGTGGGAACAAACTCTCAAATCAAAAAACTGATCGGTAAAGACACCACCCTTATAGAGGCCCAAGGCAAAACCATAACTCCTGGTTTTATCGATGCCCATTTACACCCCGGCCCAGTGTATCCGGCGGATTCGCGGTTGGGCAAGGTCGATTTGAGGCCCGCCAGTGTAAAAACCATGGACGAACTCATAAATGCTCTTCGCGAAAAAGCAAAGAAAACACCTCAAGGGCAGTGGGTTTTTGGTTCCAGATATCAGGATACCAAACTCGGACGCCACCCAACCCGCTGGGATCTTGATAAAGCCTCGACTAAACACCCGATTAGCATCGGTCATTCGAGCGGTCATGTGAGAGTTGTAAATTCCCTGGCCCTGAATAATGCAAAAATCAACAAACATACCCCCGATCCCCCTGGTGGTGGTTTTGACCGTGACGAAAACGGTATACCAAACGGAATTTGCCGCGAGGGTGCCGGAGGACTAACACGCAGGGGGAATCCTTCTCCTCCTTCGGCCACAAGAGAAGAAAAGCTAAAAGGATATCAGTTGTGTTTCAAGAACTACCTGAGCAAAGGAATTACCAGTATTGGCGACGCCGGAACCAACGGGACGGATATGTCTTTTTATCAGGAATTACACAAACGAGACATCCCGATAGTACGGATTTACAATATGCTGGGGATTCATTATTTGCCGCGATTGAAGGATTTACATTTGGATAAAGGATTTGGTAATGAATGGCTTAAACTGGGGGCAATCAAATTCTTCCACGGTAATTCACTTTCCGGGAGAACCTGCTGGCTATACGAGCCATATGACATGATCAATCCAAAAACTGGAAAAAAGGATTACTATGGCATCCCACCCGGACGTTCACAGAAAGAATTGGATAAACTTATTCGTGATATTCACGAAGCCGGATTCCAAGTGGCTTGCCATTCCAACGGTGACCGTGAAATCGATATGGTATTGGATGCTATCGAAAAGGCACTACAGGAAATTCCCCGCAATGATCATCGCCATCGCATTGAACACTGCAGCGTGGTCAATCCTCAGATCCTAAAGCGAGTTAAGAGGCTTGGTATTGTCCTGGCGCTGCATTCATACATTTATGAGCACGGTGACAAGATGGAAGATTATGGTTCCAAGAGGTGGCCTATGATGCACCCAAACCGCACAGCTCTGAAGATGGGCATTGTTGTAGCGGGTAATTCCGATTCCCCCGTCAGTGCGGCTGAGCCGCTGCTAAGAATCCAAAGCATGGTAACCCGCAAAACAGCCGAGGGCAAAGTATATGGTTCCGAGCAAAAAGTTTCCGTGGAAGACGCCATCAGAATCTGGACTATTGGCAGTGCTTACGCATCTTTTGAGGAGGACATTAAGGGCTCCATTGAGACAGGCAAATTAGCAGATTTTGTTATTTTGTCGCAGAACCCCACACAGGTGTCACCCGATAGCATCAAGGACATCAATGTTGAAAAAACATTTATCGGTGGAAAGCCGGTTTTTGTACGGTAGTAAAGCCAAAAAGATGAAAAGGAACGGAATAATGATTTTTACACCGACAATTGTACATAAGAACATTTTACACAGTAAAGGATATTTGTTTCCTGCAGCAGTGACGATGTTACTGTGCCTGGCTGCGCCGCTACCTGCGACGGAGGGGATGATCGATCAAGCGAGATTGGGTGCAAAAACTGTTCTGGCTGACTTTTATGTAGCTCCAGATGGTGATGATGCATGGTCAGGAGAACTAAAGGAAGCCAGCGCTGAAAGAACGGATGGTCCTTTTGCCACACTCGAACGGGCACGTGAGGCGGTGCGAAAACTTCGTAATAGTATGGATCAGCATCGGCCTATACATGTGCAGCTTCGCGGGGGAACATATCGATTGGAGAAGCCATTCGTATTGCGTCCCGAAGATTCCGGATCAGAAGTTAGTCCGGTTATTTACGAATCTTTCCCGGGTGAAAGGGCAGTCATCAGCGGAGGTAAGAGAATCGACGGGTGGCAAAAAACCAACGGGCCATTGTGGAAGGTTGAATTACCCGAGGTCAAGGCAGGAAAATGGTATTTCCGACAGTTGTTCGTTAATGGAAAACGCCGGCATCGGCCACGATATCCTAAAGAGGGCGCATTGAATATAGCTAATTTGCCCAAGTTCGACAAGAATAGCTGGATGGCTCAAAGTACGCCTGATAAAGGAGCATTAGCCAAGAGGGCGTTTCAATACAAGCCGGGTGACATACGATCGGACTGGGCTAATATTAACGATATTGAGATCGTCGTGCTTCAGTTCTGGTCGGGGGCCCGATTGCGCATCCAACGTCTGGACGAAAAAAACCATGTGGTGCTGTTTACCGGTGGGAGTTGGAGGGCTTTAACCTGGTCGGGCGGCTACTACGTCGATAATGTATTCGAAGAAATCAGTGAGCCCGGGACCTGGTACCTGGACCGAGACAAAGGAGTGTTATATTACCATCCGCTGCCGGAAGAAGATTTAGCTCAGGCAGAGATAATCGCACCGGCGGAAGGGGTCGGTCAGTTAATACGCTTGGAGGGCGATGTGGATAAGGCTCGATTTGTTCAACATGTTTGCTTTCGCAATCTCACTTTCGCACACACTGCCTGGGAGTTGCCGCAGGAGGGACACTCTACTCCGCAAGCTGAGATTACCCTGTCGGCTGCCATCTTTGCTGACGGAGCTTATTATTGCAGATTTGAGAAATGTGAGCTGAACCATCTCGGAGCCTGGGGTATTGAGATGAGGCGAGGTTGCCGTCATAATTCGGTTGTCGGTAATACATTCGGTGATCTTGGCGCCGGGTATATGAAGATCGGTGAGCCGAAAAATTGCGATAAAGATATTGAAGAAACGCGAAATATAGTTGTATCGGATAACCGAATGCTCGATGCCGGGCAAGTTTATCTGGGAGCCGCTGGTATCTGGATAGGTCAGAGCGGCGGTAATATTATCAGTCACAACGAGATTGCCGGACCGTTGATGTGGGCGATATCGGTCGGATGGAGATGGACCTACTTCCCGCTACAGCGGGCTCGGGATAATGTTATTGAATTCAACCATATACATGATCTGGGGACAGGGATCTTAGGAACCCACGGGGCTATTTACGCTTTGGGCACCTCTCCGGGCACGGTAATTCGGAATAATTATATTCGTGATATTTATGCCAGTGATCTATGGGGCTCCGGCGAAGGGATCATTCTCGACAACGGCTGTTACGGAATCACTGTGGAAAATAACATAGTGTATAATGCGGCTGCTGGTGGATATGGCAGTAACTTCAACTGCGCTGGCAACTTCATCCATAATAACATTTTTCTCTATGGTAAAAAGTATCAGTTGACTGTTTACGGTGATCGCCCCAAGGGCAAAGCCCCATATAAAGGCGAAATCTTTGCACATAATATCATAGTCTGGCGTCAAGGACCGCTGCTTAGTGAGGCCGAATGGCCCGATTTTAGCACTCTCTGGGACTACAACGTTTATTTCCATGAGAAGGGTGAGCCTGTCACCTTCTTCAGGGATAAAAAATATACCTTTGAGCAGTGGCAGGCAAAAGGTATGGATGCGCATTCCGTGGTTGCCGATCCGATGTTTGTTGATCCTTCTAAGGGAGATTTTTCTCTGAAGCCCGGATCACCTGCGTTGAAATTAGGCTTTAAACCGATCGACATCAGTAAAGTCGGTCCGCGTAATTAATTTGCTAAATAGTGACTTGGTATGACAGTGCAAGTTTTTAGGTAATATGCAGGTCATCTGGAATTAGAATAAAAAGGACGAAAAAAATGAAGCGAATTGCATTGCTATTGGTTCTTCTTGCCCCGATCTCTGCTTGTTCGGTTGGCAAGGATTATCAGAAAGCTATCAATGACCCAGCCGCGGCGCACCTTGCCAGGCCTAATGCGGCACAATACGAATATCATGAACTGGAACGGATCATGTTCGTTCATTTTGCGCCCAATACATGGCAGGGGCGTGAATACGATGACCACTCAACACCTCTTGAGCAAATTAATCCTGCAAAGCTTGATGCCGAGCAGTGGTGCCGGGCGGCAAAGTCATGGGGTGCAAAGGAGGTTCTCTTTGTGGCCAAACATGTGGGCGGCTTCTGCATGTGGCAGACTGAAACCTCTGATTATAGTATTAAGAATGCCGGCTGGAAAGATGGTAAGGGTGATGTGCTTGACGAAGTGGCCCTGGCTTGTAAAAAGCACGGACTGAAGTTGGGTATCTATATCTACCCGGGGGATACCACATGGGGTGCGTCGACCGGCTCCGGCGGCAAGACGAGCGATCCGGCAAAACAGGAAGGTTATAATAAAGTATTGCGTCAGCAGTGGACAGATGTGCTCAGCCGTCATGGCGATAATGTGTTGGAGCTCTGGTTCGACGGCAGTTGCATTGTTCCTTTGGGTGATATTTTTGAAAAATACATGGGTGACCGGGGAGTGTATTTTCAGGGCCCTCATGCGAATCTGCGATGGCCGGGAACCGAAAGCGGCATCTTGCCCTATCCGGGGTGGAATTCGTTGTCTGCAAAAGATCTTAAAACCGGGGTCTCTACCGCTGAACATGGCGATCCGGACGGTGATGCGTGGGCGCCTCTGGAAGCGGATACTGTTTTGTATGGAAGAGGGGGACACAATTGGTTCTGGTCGGCGGCAAATGAAAATCGGCGTCGCACCGTTGGCGGACTGGTTTACATATACTATAAGTCGGTTGGCCGCGGCGGTGTGCTGCTGCTCAATTCTACTCCTAATACGGACGGCCTGATCCCGGAAGGCGATGTCAAGCGTTATAAGGAATTCGGTGATGAGATCAAACGGCTGTTTGCCAATCCGCTTGGCGAAGCAAAGGGTGCAGGAAAGGTACATACGATAAAATTCGTCGAACCGCTGGAAGTCAACCAGTTTGTTATCATGGAAGATTACCGCTATGGCGAGCGTATCCGCGAGTTTGTTGTAGAGGTATTGACGCCCGAAGATAAGTGGCTGACGGTGGATCGCGGTTCGGCTGTCGGCCATAAGCGAATTGTGGTTTTTAAGTCACGGAAAGCATCGCAGATACGTCTTCGTATTACGGACAATGTCGGCATACCGCTTGTGCGGTCATTTAAGGTCTATCATGTAACCCCGAGAAGCGATGACAATTTTTCGGTCGTCTCTACCGGCGCTCGTGCAACCGCAAGCGATCAGCACAGCGCGCCGTATCTTGCCGTTTTCATTTGTGATAACAACCGCAATACCCGATGGGCAACGGGATCGAAATGGGGCACACCAGAAGCTATGAAGTTTCCCTTTGCATCCTGGGTAGAACTGGACCTTGGCTCTGAACGACAGATCAGTAAGACGAATATCGTCGACGGCTGGGACAGGATACAGAAATTTACGATTAAATACCGCAGTGATAAAAATAAAGAGTGGAAGGTTGCTCTCAAGGGTACAAAACCCGGTGCGGACTATCAAAAGGAATTTGCAACTGTGAAGGGACGTTACTTTAAGTTGGAGATACATGAAGCGACGGATGAGCCTACTGTGTGGCAATGGCAGCTTCTCAAAAAGGGCGGCGATCTTTCATGGCTTTACAATAAAGAATTTGCCATTTCCAGCGATGACACCACCGCCGGCGCCGGCAAGTGGCAGCAATGCCTTGCCGTTGGGCCCGGCGATTTCAAGGGCGGTACCGCTAATGTCACAACGGATAACCTCAAGAAATTTATTCCGAAACCCGGCCAGTATCAGGTCATGCTGGTTAACCGCGACGGTTCAATCTGCGAGATCACTGGCGGAGAACTGCTATATAACGGTCAAAAGGTTGTAAAGGGAATGCTCTCGGTAGAAGAAAAGGGCAAGGTTTATAATATCAACCGTACTGCCCAGATCGTGGACGAAACGGTGATCGAATTGAAAATGAAGCTTAAGAGCGAAAATGTTTCCACAGTAGATGCGGTTCTGCTGATCCGCACTGTGGTGAATTAGAAAAGTAGATGGTGTAAACTGCAATTAGAATAAAAGGAACGAAAAAAGTGAAGCGAATTGTATTACTATTGATCTTTCTTTTGCCGGTGACCGCCTTTTCGGTAAACAAGGATTACAAAAAAGCTATCAACGATCCGGCGGCGGCGCATCTTGCCAAGCCTAATGCGGCTCAATATAAATATCATGAGCAGGAGCGGATAATGTTTGTCTGTCTGGATCCGTGTACATGGCAGGGGCGTGAATATGATAATCACACGACAGATTTGAAGGATATGAAACTGCCTAAGCTGGATGTCGATCAGTGGTGCACTGCAGCAAAATCGTGGGGAGCAAAAGAAATTCTTTTAGTGTCCAAGCATACCGGTGGCTTTTGTTGGTGGCAGACGGAAACGAGTGATTACAGCGTTAAAAATATTGCATGGAAGGATGGCAAGGGCGACCTGGTCGATGAGGTTGCCAAGGCGTGCAAAAGACACGGGCTAAAGCTCGGGATGTATATTTATCCCGGCGACGATCAGTGGGGAGCATGGATCGGTTCAGGCGGCAGAACCAGCGATCCAGCCAAGCAGGAAGAATACAACAAGGTTTTGCAAACGCAATGGACAGAAGTTCTCAGCCGTCATGCGGATAATATAATAGAGTTGTGGTTTGACGGAAGCTGCTATGTTCCGTTGGGCGATGTGTTTGATAAATATGTCGGCGATAAAGTTGTATATTTACAGGGGCCTTATGCGAATCTGCGATGGGTCGGTACCGAGGCGGGCTTCGCTCCGTATCCTGGCTGGAACACTCTCAAAAAGAAGGATCTTGATAGCGGCGTTTCCACGGCTGTTCACAGCGATCCGGATGGTGACGCCTGGGCTCCGCTGGAATGCGATACGACGCTGTATAATCATTACTGGTTCTGGTCGAAGGCTAAGGAGGCGCATCGTAAATCACTTGAGCATCTGGTCAAACTCTATTATCACTCGGTAGGGCGGGGGGCAACTTTTCTTCTTGACAGCACCCCAAATACCGATGGTCTTATCCCTGAAGGGGACATTGCGTTGTATAAGAAATTCGGTGAAGAACTCGACAGACGATTCAGCGATCCGGTCGGTGAAACAAATGGTGTTGGGCTTGTCCATACCATTAAGTTCGATAAGCCAACGAAGATCAATCAGTTTATGCTTATGGAGGACTACCGTCAGGGACATCGGATCCGAAAGTTCGTCATTGAGGCAAGGACCGAAAACGGAAAGTGGGTCGAAGTTAACCGAGGTACCGCGGTAGGGTACAAACGGATCGTGATGTTCGAGCCGGTCGAGTCAACGGCTGTGACGCTTCGCATAACAGAAAATGTCGGCACTCCCCTGGTTCGCAGCTTTAAGGTATTTTTTATTGATGGTGATAATGAGTTCCTCTATGAGGCCGCTACGAATAACGAAATTGTAAAGGTTGTAAAGGCAACGGCAAGCGACAGCCACAGTGCACCGTATACTCCCGAAAAGATTTGCGACGGCAATCCCGGCACATGGTGGGGAGTCAGCACGAATGTTCAAGGGCCCGATTATAAAGCATGGGTTCAATTCGATCTGGGCGAGGCAAAAGTCATTGACGAAACGATCATCAATGAGCATTGGGACAGGACCCAGGCGTTTCAGATAGAGCATCGAAACAATAAGAACGAAGATTGGAAAATTGCGGTTACAGGCACAACAACCAGCAGCAATTACAGCAGGAAATTTGAAGTTGTAAAGGCGCGTTACTGGCGGTTGAATTTGATCAGGTCCAATCATTACCCTTCAATACATGAGTGGCAGCTCATAAGTCCGCAGGAGATAAGTGTATGGGAGAAATGCTTTTCTATCGGATCGGTGATGTTTAACCGGGGCAAAGCAAGTGTGGAAGTGGATATTTCAAAGTTTATTAATAAACCGGGCCAGTTCCTGTTGCGATTCGACGATCTGGGCAGGTCAAAGATCGATATAGAACATATCCAGGTATTCTATGACGGACATGCCGTCCATGAAGAAGTTCTCTCGGCGATCCAGAAAGGTGAAATATATTTACTCAACCGCCACGCACAGATCGTTGAAGATTCGAAGATCGTGCTGAAAGTTAAGCTTAAAACAAAAAAGAGCAAAGAGGCTAAAATGGAGATTTCCATTAAAAGGGCGTTATAGCTTAGAGGTTTCTATTTTATTTTAATATGGAAAGGATTTATTACGGATGAATACTCTCATTAGAATTATGGTCATAGCAGCAATGGTTTCTTTATTTGCGGGATGCATAGAGACAGCTACCGACACGCAAAGCAAGAACTCTGCAGATCATGTTCTTTGGTACACAAAACCCGCACAAAACTGGGAATATGAAGCCCTGCCCATAGGCAACGGTCGATTGGGCGGCATGATCTATGGCGGACTTCATAAAGAGCATATTCAATTTAATGAAGATACATTGTGGATTGGTGATGAAACCGATACCGGTGCCTACCAGGCATTTGGAGACCTGTTTGTTCAATTTGACAAGGCCAGCCCGGAAGAAGGCCTTAGCAATCCAAGTCATCATGCCGCAAGCTCAAGGGAATCCGTTGAGAAAACAATCGATGGAAATAGTGGCACAAAATGGTGCATGGAGCACAAAAAGAAACCCGCTATCTGGCAGATGACATTTAAAGCTCGACCCAAAAATGCATTGCAAAGCTATACCCTGACTTCTGCCAACGATGTTCCCAGCCGTGACCCGCAAAAATGGAAACTTCAAGCCTCCAACAACGGTAAGGATTGGACGCTCTTAGACGAACGCAATCTTGAGAAGCCATTTTCCAAACGCAATACAGCACAAAGTTTTGATTTCGAAAACAAGAGGCAATTCAAAACCTATCGTTTTATTTTCCAACCAGTGGACAGTACACATTTTCAAGTCGCCGAAATTGGACTTGGCGATCCGGGCTCTTCTTATAGAACATTATCCAACAAAGAATCTTCCGATCGTCTGTACAGGCGTGAATTAAATATTGACAGATCTCTACACCGCATCGACTACAAAATGGATGGCATCAATTTCAGCCGGGAGTATTTTGCCAGCAATCCTGCCAATGTGATGGTATTTCGCTTTGGGGCAGATAAGAAAGCGGCCTACACTGGCAGCATTTCTCTCAGAGACGCTCACAAAGGTTCTATCACAGCCAAGGGCAATAAGATCACTTTTTCCGGTGCACTGACGGGCCAGTATAACAACCCCAACAAAAACTATGGCATCTCTTTAAAGTATGAAGCCCAGGCTCTTGTTTTGAACGAAGGGGGATCGTTAAAAGTTGTTGGCGACAAAATCTTTTTCAACAAATGTGACAGCCTAACCATAATGCTTGCCGCTGGTACCGATTATCTAAACCAGCGTGCCAGGGGCTGGAAAGGGGAGCATCCGCACAAGCGCATCACAACTCAACTGGACAAAGCTTCAAAAAGATCTTTTGATGCCCTGCTTGAAGAACACATCGAAGACTATCAACGACTATTCAACCGCGTTGAACTGAATCTGGGAACAAGTTCTGAAGTCTCGAAATTACCTACCGATAAGCGATTAAAGACTTACAAGGAAACCTCAAAAGATCCTGAACTCGAGGAATTGCTTTTCCAATACGCACGCTACCTGATGATAAGCTGCTCTCGCCCGGGCTGCTTGCCGGCGAATTTACAAGGACTTTGGAATAACAGTAACAATCCCCCATGGCGAAGTGATTATCATACCGATGTGAATGTGCAAATGAATTACTGGTTTGTCGATCAAGCGAATCTTTCTGAATGTTTTGAACCACTCTCTGATTGGCTTTGGTCGGTAATTCCAGTAAAAACGGATGCCACCAAAAAAAAATATGGCACAAGAGGTTGGATGACACGGTCAGAAAATGGCATTTTCGGTGGCGCCTCATATTTATGGGTTCCCGGCGATGCGGCATGGGTGGCCCAAAATATCTGGGACCACTACGCCTTCACTCAAGACAAAGAATATCTACGCACAAGAGCCTACCCCATCACCAGGGGATTATGCGAGTTTTGGGAAGATTACCTGATAGAATCCCCTGAAGGCAAACTCATTAGCCCCAAAAGTATATCGCCGGAACACGGCCCCTTGGCAGAAGGCAATTCATACGAACAACAATTGGTGTGGGATCTTTTCACCAATCATATTGAAGCTTCAAAGGCTCTAAATAAAGGTGAAGAATTTCGCAAGAAAGTCATTTCAATGAAGGCACGTTTACTCGGTCCGAAGATCGGAAAATGGGGGCAGTTGCAAGAGTGGGCAGAAGATCTCGACAACCCCAAAGATGGGCATCGTCATTTGTCTCACCTGATCGCCGTTCATCCTGGTCGCCAGATATCCCCCTTAACAACCCCGAAACTTGCCGAAGCCGCTAAGGTTTCCATGAATTCTCGTGGCGATGGCGCTACGGGTTGGAGTAAGGCATGGAAGGTTAACATATGGGCGCGTCTTCATGATGGCAATCGTGCCTACAAACTACTGGGTGAAGAATTACGAGGAAACTTCTATGATAATTTGTTTGGCGCTCACCCGCCATTTCAAATCGATGGAAATTTTGGTTATGCTTCCGGCGTCTGTGAAATGCTGATGCAATCTCATATGGGAGTTATTCACTTGCTGCCTGCCATCCCAAGCGCCTGGCCGGATGGCGAAGTCAAAGGCTTACGCGCCCGGGGAAACTATGAAGTTGATATCGCATGGAGCAATGGTAAATTAACTAAAGCTGTTATTCGTTCAAAGTTCGGTTCAACTCCAAAAATTCGAGTGGCTGACGAAAAAGGCTATGTCGTTCCGCGTACGGATGAAAGAGTGACGTTGAAACAAGTTTATTGAAAGGAAATACATTAATGAAAAAGCAAATCAGTATTTTAATCGTTGCGGCAATGGTTTCTTTATTTGCAGGATGTATAGAGGTCGCTACCGATTCGCAAGCCGAATCCAATGCTCTTAAGGAAGGTGTCAAGGCCTTTTGCATTGATTTCAACTGGGGGCCGGGCGGACCAAACGCTTTTACGAAGCCGGGACTGTGGGCGGACGCCGATCCGAAAGAACATGTGCAGTGGTACAAGAGCCTGGGCGCCAATGTTATTCAGACGTTTGCGGTTTCATGTAATGGTTATTCGTGGTACAAAAACAGTATCATGCCGGAACAGCCGGGATTGAAACATGATTTTCTAACCGAAATGGTGCGACTTGGCCATGAGGATAACATGAAAGTCTTCGGTTATTTTTGCATCGGCGCTAATGTCCGATGGGGTCAGCTTCATCCGGATGAAAGTTACGGATTGCCTGCTGACGGCCATATTCCCCTTACCCAAAAATATAATAAGTTCCTTGCCGCTTCCATTGAAGATGCCCTGATAAAAACCAAGATGGACGGTTTTATGATCGACTGGCTTTTTCATGGTCCGATCCATAACACACATATAAAGTGGCTTGACTGTGAGATCGAGATGTGGGCCGAGTTGATGGACGGTCCTTTTCCGGGTAAAGATAAGGTCACAAAAGCACAGGAACTGGAGTTTGCCCGGCGCAGTGTGGACCGCTGCTGGCAGAGTATCAAACATGCCGCGAAATCCACCAAGCCCGACTGCATAATATGGTTGAGTCTGTACAAACTTGATCATCCCCAGGTAGTAAACTCAAAACTCATCCAAGAAGTTGACTGGCTGATGAATGAAGGGGGTACGCCCGAAGAGCTTAAAGAAATCCGAAAGGAACTTGGCAGAGGTAACCTGATGAACTGCCTTGCCGCCTGGAACAAAGCCGATCCGAGAACGGTTGTGCCCGCTTCCATCGAAGCCGGCTTCGGTCTGTACGGCTTTACCAAACCGGTCAAGGGCAACCTGCTGGAGAGCATTGACGATTATTATCTTGCCAAAGATATGGATGAGTTAGCCGGAGATGAAGCTAACATTGCCATGCTTGCCCGGGCCTATCGGGGACTGCCATTTCTGTCTGCATTAAATAGTGGTATTCATATTATCCCGCGTCCGACCACGTTGCATGTAAAAGATGGCGATTTCAAGCTTACATCCAGAACTCGCATATTTGCAGATGCTCAATCGCTAAAAACCGCAAGGCAATTGTCTGAGATGCTTCGCGGCGATTCGGGTCTAAAGCTAAAGGTGTCCTCTTTGAAAAAAGGCGGGCTTGTCAAAAATGCCATTACCCTGATAACTAAAAACGCACGATCCGAATTGGGAGACGAGGGATACGAATTAACCGTCAGCCCGGATGGTATTGTGATACGCGCCCCCAAAGAAGCAGGCGTTTATTACGGCGCACAAACGTTAAGACAGCTTCTCCCAGCCGATAAGAGCAATAAAAAATCGATCAATATTCCATGTGTTGAAATCGCCGATCAGCCCCGATTTGCATGGCGGGGCTATATGCTGGATGCGTCACGTCATTTCCAGGATGCCGCGTTTGTAAAGAAAACGATTGATACGATGGCGTTTCATAAATTGAACACGTTTCACTGGCATATCGTTGACGGCCATGGTTGGCGTCTGGAAATCAAAAAGTACCCAAAGCTGACTGAGATCGGTGCATGGCGCGCTCAGCCCGGCTTCGATGACGGTAAGGGCGGAAATATTTACGGTGGATTTTATACGCAGGATCAGATCCGTGAGATCGTCGCATATGCCAAAGATCGCCACATTACCATAGTTCCTGAAATTGAAATGCCCGGCCATAGTCGCGCTGCGATTGCTTCTTACTATGATCTAAGTTGCGACTCATTCCCTCCGACGGTGGTGGATTATTTCTTCGATTTTCCCCATAATGGGAAAGGTTGGCCTGATCACAAAGGGAGCAACGTACTATGCGCAGGCAAGGAATTTACGTTTGAGTTTTTGGAAAACGTCCTCGCAGAGACGCTGGCACTGTTCCCGTCGGAGTTTATTCATATCGGTGGCGACGAAGCCTCCAAATCGTTCTGGCATGAATGCAAATACTGCCAAAAGCGTATGAAAGACGAAGGTCTTGCCAACGAGCATGAATTGCAAAGTTATTTTATTAAACGTATGGAAAAATATCTAAATAGTAAGGGCCGCCGCCTCATTGGCTGGAACGAAATACTCGAAGGCGGCCTTGCCCCTAACGCAACCGTTATGTCATGGCAAGGTACAGGTGGCGGAATTAAGGCCGCCAGAGCCGGTCACGATGTGGTCATGTCACCTGAACAATATGTTTATTTCGATCACCCGGAGTCAAATGCCCCCGGCTATCCTATATCATGGTCAGTGTATGGGATCAAACCACTTAAAAGGGTTTATAGTTTTGAACCGGTCCCATCGGAATTGACATCCGAAGAGGCCAAGCACATACTCGGCGTTCAGGCAAATATGTGGACCGTATACACCCATACGGATGAACTCATCGAATTTATGACCTATCCGAGGTTGTGCGCGTTAGCCGAGATCGCATGGACCGACAGGGAGAATCGCAGCTGGGAAAATTTCCAAACTCGCATGGAAACACATTTCAAAAGGCTCGACGCTCTCGGTGTAACGAGCTTTCGCGATACTTCCGTAACTGTCGGAAAGTGGACGCCAGCCAAGATGTCAGAGACCTTCAAAACAGTTTCCTATGATGTTACTGATGTTATTGAAAAATATGGCGATGGGAAATATGACGTCACCTTTCAATATACAGGTGGCGCACATATGTTGCGTATAGAATGGGCGGCTATATATCAGGGCCAGGTACAACTAACTCAAGATGAGCATTCCGGTTTTACAGGTTACTCGCACGAAAACAACACATACCACCTTGACATAAAGATATTGAGTCCCGGAAAAAATTATACACTAAAGGCACAGGTAAGAAGCGACGGCGGCACAGATTCCAATGGATATGTTACCATCACGAAAGCACTGGATCATGTTTTGTAAACAGTTAAATGGAAAATGTCAGGATAGAAAGGTTTAGGTGAACAAATGGAAAACAAATTATCTAATCGAAGAAATTTTTTACTGATAATAGTATGTGCGACAGTTTTGTGCCTGATAACTTTTGGCTTGAGTGGATGCCAGGGCAATTTGGGCGGGTCTAATTCCAGTGTAATTCGTTTTGGGCTATGCGCCGATGTACATAAAGATATCATGCATGACGCCGATGAGAGGTTAAAGGTTTTTATTGACAGGATGAACGACGAAAAAGTTGATTTTGTTATGCAGCTTGGCGATTTCTGTCGTCCTTATGATTACAATCAGAGTTTTCTTGACATCTTTAATCAGTTCGAAGGGCCTGGCTATCATGTGTTGGGCAATCATGACACGGATGGAGGTTTTACAAGGGAGCGAACCCTGAAGTATTGGGGGGCAAAGGACAAATACTATTCGTTCGATATGGGTGGCTATCATTTTGTAGTGCTTGACGGTAACGATAAAAGACAGGGCGGGCCGTCGGGTTATCCGCGATATATGGGTAAGGAGCAATCTGAGTGGCTCAGGAGTAATTTGTCGCAGACGGATCTGCCCACATTTGTATTTTCACACCAGGGTATTGGCCCGTCGGGTGGCATCGAGAATAACCTGGCGATCAGAACGATATTTGAGGAGGCAAATGCCGAGGCCGGTTTCCGAAAAGTTGTGGCATGTTTTAGCGGACACAGCCATGTTGACGACTATACGGTGAGCAATGGCATTTACTATATTCAGATAAACAGTATGTCGAATAAATGGGTCGGCGGCAAATTCAGGCGTGCAAGGTTCAGCAAGGAAATCGAAGATAAATTTCCGTGGGTCAGTTACACCGCGCCTTACAAAGATTCCCTTTATGCGATCGTAACACTTCATGGCAGCGGAACTATCGAAATAGAAGGCGTTCAGAGTGAGTGGATATCGCCCAGTCCGTTTGAGATGGATATGCCCGGAAGCAAAAAACCGGATTATATCAGGAAAGTGACTCCGAAAATTTCTGATCGAAAACTGAAACCCTTGTAATATGATCTTGCTTGACTTAATCGGTGAAACACGATCATATTCAAAAAAGTTAACAAAAGCTGTATGGGAAACAGAGAATTGAGCCGTCTGTCCCGGACAGCCATCGGATCCAAGGGTTGGATTCGAGATTATTGCGCAACAGGTTCTACTGATTGGAAAGGAAAACAAATGGAAATGAAGAAATTATGAAAAAGATCATTACGATGTTAATGATTATGGCAATGGTCACATGGACAATAACCGCTATCGCCCAAACCCCCTATAAGGCAAAACCTGGATCGATCAAGCAATGGCAGGATGCGCGATACGGGATGTTCATCCATTGGGGGCCTGTGAGCATAACGGAAAAAGAGATAAGCTGGTCGCGCGCTAACACGAACCCGAAATGTCCAAACAATGGGCCAACACCCGCGAATGTCTATGATAACCTTTACAAGGAATTCAACCCTACGGAATTTAACGCTAAGGAATGGGTAGCCATTGCAAAAGCAGCAGGCATGAAATACATAGTGCTTACAGCCAAGCATTGTGACGGTTTCCTGCTATGGGACTCGAAGGTGGACGACTACAACATAAAGAATACTCCCTTCGGGCGCGACGTGTGCGCCGAATTGGCAGATGCTGCACATAAAGCGGGAATGATGCTCGGTTGGTATTTTTCGCCAATGGATTGGCGCGATCCCGATTGCAGAAATGAAAAAAATGCCGAATTCGTTCAACGCATGCAAGCCGAGCTAACGGAACTGCTTAGCAATTACGGAAAGATCGATATTCTTTGGTTCGATTGCGATGGTCGCTCCGCCCCATGGGATCAGGATGTAACATACTCGCTTGTCAGGAAACTTCAGCCGGACATCGTCATAAACAATCGGCTGGATATTGGCGCTCACGAGGATTGGGTAAACCAAATCATCGGTCCATGGGCCGATTTCCACACTCCTGAGCAGTATGTTGGAGGATTCGATAACCAACGGCCATGGGAATCGTGCATGACTGTTTCTGCACGCAGCCAATGGGCATGGGGTGGAAAGGCCGATGGTGTCAAGTCGCTCGAAGCATGTATGAATATGGTGATCGGCTGCGTAGGCGGTGATGGGAATATTCTCATGAATGTCGGTCCCACGTCGCTGGGAGAGATCGCACTTGAGCAGGCAAATGTACTAAAAGAAGTCGGGGCATGGCTTAAGAAATACGGGAAAAGTATTTACGGCACACGCGGCGGTCCTTTCAAGCCCGGCTACTATGGGGTATCAACGCATAAGGGCAAAAGTATTTATTTGCATTTGCGGGATATTGGCAGCTTAACCGTAACATTGCCTGCCATTGACGCAAAGATAAAAAGCGCAAAGCTTCTTACTGGAGGTCGCGTAAGTTACACACAATCTGCTGAAGATGTCACAATTACTATACCAATGAAATATTATCAGCCGATCGATACTATTGTTAAACTAAAGCTCGATCGAGATGCATCTGAGATCGCCCCGGTAAGCATCGCGGCGGCATCGCTTTGCTATGAAAAGAAAACAACCGCTTCGAATACTTATCTTTCTCAGCCGGAATTTGGCGCTGATAAGGCAACCGACGGCAATGACTCGACCAGATGGGCTGCCGACGTTGGGATCAAAGCAGCATGGCTTCAAGTCGATCTCGGAGAATCGATGACGTTTTCTAAAACACTTATTAACGAAGCGTATGCGGGTCGAGTGCAAAAGTTCCAACTCCAGAAAAAAGTAGACGGCAAATGGCAAACCTTTTACGAAGGAACAACTATCGGCGATAGAAAAATGATAACCTTTGATGCCGTAAAGTCGCGCCATGTTCGTCTTAATGTGCTGGAATCGGCAGATGGGCCCACAATTTACGAGTTCCAACTTTTAAGGTAGTCAGGGGATATATAGTTGCGTAAGAAAACTGAGGGAATTAGTTTGTGAATGCAAAAGAAAACATCTTAAGGACTATTCGGTTTGACAGGCCCGATCATATACCGATGATCTTTCACATCAACGAGGCTTGCTGGGATCATTATCCTGAAGAAGCGCTAAAAGAATTGATGGCAGGGCACAGTTTTTTGTTTCCTGACTTTGAAGGTGGTCCCGGCAGGGCTGAGCTTGATTACTCGATCCCAGAGAGGGTAGGTAAGCCATTTACTGACGGCTGGGGCTGCGTTTGGGAAACTGCGATGGACGGTATCGTCGGAACCGTAACAAAGCATCCCCTTGCAAGCTGGGACAGCTTTGACGATTTTACCGCCCCCGATCCCGAGGTTGATAGCGGCAAAGGTGCTCTCGACTGGGAAAAGGTTCGTCAGGATATTGACTGCGCAAAAGCTAATGGCCAGTTCACTGTTGGCGGGTTGAGGCACGGCCATACCTTTTTGCAGCTTATCGATATTCGCGGATATGAGAATCTGCTTTTCGATATGTTTGACGGCGATCCGAGACTGTCGAAACTGATCGAGATGGTCGAGGAATTCAATTCGGCTATCGTCAGGCATTATCTCGATATTGGTGTCGATATGATGACCTACGCCGAGGATCTTGGCATGCAGAAGGGGCCCATGATATCGCCCGAAATGTTCTATAAATATATCAAGCCAAGCTATGAGCGTCTGATGAAACCGGCTGCCGATGCCGGATGCATAATTCACATGCATTCCGACGGGCATATACACGAACTGGTCGACGGGCTGATCGATGGCGGTGTGGCGGCGCTTAACTTGCAGGATCTGGTCAACGGCATCGATTGGATAGAGAAAACGCTCAAGGGCAGGGTATGCATTGACCTGGACATCGACCGTCAGGAGATTACGCCCAAAGCTGCGCCCGGGCAGGTCGACGCTTTGATCCGTGAAGAGGTCGAAAAACTCGGCAGTAGAGAAGGCGGCTTGATGATGATATATGGATTATATCCGGGTGTTCTGCTGGAAAACGTCAAGGCCCTTATGGATGCAATGGAAAAGTATGCGTTCCATTATTCGGGATGATATTTACGGAGATGCAGAATGTGTAAGAAGTTTGCAATGTTAACATGTCTGATGTGCCTGACCGGATTGGCATTCGGACAGCAGATTAATGTTATCCCCAAGCCAAGCCAGGTAAAGATCGCACAGGGCAGTTTCAATTTTGCCGGGATGGCCGCCATTTATTACGATGATAATTGTTCAGGGTTTGTCAACGTCGCCGGTTACCTTCAAACTACGTTGCGTGATCAACTGGGACGGACGGTGAAGATCGATAAACTGGATGCTTCGGCTATCGCTGGCAATGCTATCGTCCTTAAATGTTCGGCCAGCCAGCCTACCCTCGGCAGTGAGGGATACGAACTCACCGTAACGACCGGTAGGGTGACAATATTGGCTAACGAACGAGTTGGCGTGTTTTATGGTGTCCAGACGTTACTACAGTTGCGGGATGATGAGACCGGCCAGGCGCCATGCATTGAGATTACAGACTCACCAAGGTTCCAATGGCGGGGTTTAATGCTGGATTGCAGCAGGACGTTTCAGTCGGTCGCGTATATGAAAAAGACTATCGACCGCATGGCGATGTACAAGATGAATGTTCTGCACCTGCATCTGACAGACGACCAGGGATGGCGGGTCGAGATAAAGAAGTATCCTGAGCTAACCGCAAAGGGCGCAAGGTTCCCCGAAAAGTACGAAGAACCATTGCGGCATCAAGGCTATTACACGCAGGCCCAGATCAAGGATCTTGTGCAATACGCTACGATGCGAAACATCACTGTCGTCCCCGAGATCGAGATGCCGGGCCACAGCATTGCGCCGCTAAGCTGTTATCCGGAACTTTCCTGCAGCGGTGGGTCTTTCGAGATATATCCGTTTTTCAAGGGGCCGGGTATAACAGCGGACATCTTTTGCGCCGGGAACGAAGCGACTTTCGTGTTCTTTGAAAATGTTCTCGATGAGGTGTTCGAATTGTTCCCGTCGAAGTTTATTCACATAGGCGGCGATGAAGCGCCTAAATCCGGATGGCAGGCATGCGCAAAATGTCAGGTACGGATAAAGGCCGAGGGGTTGAAAGACGAGCACGGGTTGCAAAGCTATTTTATCAAGCGCGTGGAGAAATACGCCAACTCTAAAGGTAAACGGATAATCGGCTGGGATGAGATACTCGAAGGGGGCCTGGCGCCTAACGCAGCCGTAATGAGTTGGCGCGGAATTGGCGGAGGGATCGCTGCAGCCAGTACCGGCCACGATGTCGTCATGTCGCCGACAAGCCATTGCTATTTTGATTACACATACAAGGCCATCGACACACGAAAGGCATATTCGTTCGAACCTGTGCCGGATCAGTTAAGCGACGAACAGGCAAAGCATGTGCTGGGTCTCCAAGCCAACTTCTGGTCGCATATCGACCGCGAGGAACATTTGGTCGACCGTCAGTTATGGCCGCGTTTGCTTGCTATTGCCGAGCGTGGGTGGTCGGCTAAATCCGTGCGTAACTGGGATGATTTTCAGGGTCGCGTTCAGCATAATCTCAATCGGCTTGAAGCGTTTGGGATCGCATACAAGCCGGAAGTATCGAAAACCGTGATCGGGCAGTGGAAATCGGGCCAGGTAACAGAAGAATACGCACCGAAGATTTACGATATAACCAAGTTCCTGAACAAAGCCGGAACCTGTAATGTTCACTTTCAATATACCGGCGGAGCCCATCGGCTCGGGATCGAAAAAGTTGAGATGTTAGCCGACGGTAAGGTGATCGCCACCGACGCCCATCGCGGAGTGACCGGGGCATTCGACCAGGCAAATGAGTTTCTGCTTGAAATTAATGAGCTTGACGAGTATAAAAGATACCAGATCCGGGCTTTCGTACGGAGTGAAGGCGGCATTGATTCTAACGGCGAAGTTTCATTAATAAAGAAAAGGTGATATGGCCAATTCAAATCATAGTAAAGGCATATTAGCAGCTGTTCTGCTTGCGGTCATTATGCCGATAAATGCCTATGCGGCGAAGGCTTCGATAAATCTTGATAAAACGGTGTATAAGTCAGGCGAAGATATTACAGTCGCATATTCCGGTTTTCCTGGCGATGCGACCGACAAGATAGCCTTTTATTATTCCGCGTGGGCTCCTTCTGCATCTGGCTCGACTCGGCCAGGGCGATATTCGTTGTGGGAACATGTAAGCGGTACGGATGGCAAGATCACATTTACCAATAATCTTGCTTTGGGTGATTATGTCGCGATGTATCTTCGCGGTAGAAAGCATGCGATAGGCAACACCGTTAAGTTCTCAGTGGTCTCCGGTATTGACAATGGTGAAGGTGTACTGGATTATCAAATGTTCATTGGGCCCGGCGATGTGCCCGGCGCTTATGATTTTGCCGACCCGGCGATTATTAAAGAGGGCAACTCATGGTTCATCACCGGCACATATTCGATGAAACGACGGTCCCACTATATGGTTGAAACCAGCGACTGGCAAAACAAAACCCTTCATAAACTCAGTATCGATATGAACGCCGCTTATCTCAAGAAGCATTTCAAGGATCCCACCTTTTGGACGAACAACCTTTGGAAGTTTAAGCCATATAAACACACCGACGGCACCTGGCATGGGTACGGAGCCTTTATGCACAGATCAACATGGACGACCTCTATCGCCCATTTCGAACCTCTTGGCAAGCAATGGCCGATAACGGAATGGCGATTGAACAAAGTGCTTGAGTATGGTTATGATCAGTATTTTGTCTTAGATGGATCGGACCTGTACATGCTTTATGCAGGCACCGGTATCAGAGCCCAAAAAATGCTCGATCCGGAAACCCTTGATCCATCCTCTAAACCTCGATACATCATTGAGACCGAAATGCTGAACTCCGAATATCGCAACGGCACAAGCGGTATGCAGCTTATGGAGGGCCCGAGCATTACGCATATTGTCCATCCAACCGGACCGAAGTATGTAATGTGTTACAGCGTAGGCGATTTCGCCATCAGCAACTATAAGCTTGGCGTTGCCTATTCTGATGTACTCATACCGCCTGCCGGTAAGTATTACACCAAGTCAAAATCTATCGACAGCCTGAACCTCTGGGGCAATGGCGCAGGTGTCAGTGAGGTGTCATATTTCTTTCAGACATATATCCCGGCTTGGCATAATTATCTTGGAAAATATTTCAGCGCACCGGGACTTGGCACCATCATCAAATATAACGGCAATTACCACATCGTCTTTCATGCGATACGTCCGGATCAACCCAAAGGAGCTACCGGGCAGTTAGAACGTACCGCGCGCAGCCGCTGGGTGTACATTGCGCCGGTTGATATCGATCTCAGCAAACCTGAAACCGAGACAAAGAAATGGATCAAGCCCATGATGCCGGCCGCAAAGTCAGGCTCTGATAAATCTATAACTTTAACCTACACCAATCCTGTATGGGACGGTTACCTTGCCGACCCGCATGTTCTGTTTACAAATGGATACTATTATGCTTATGGTACGGGACTGCGAGAAGAAGGTAAACATTTCCCGATCCTGAAATCCAAAGATATTGCTTTATGGCATTATGTTGGCGGTGCGTTAGAGCCTTTCAAGGAGCCTGCCCTGAAGGATTACTGGGCTCCTGAAGTTGCCGTTCGTAACGGTAAATATTACCTGTATTATGCTGGTGATATGAAACAGCGCGTAGCGGTCGCCGACAGCCCGGAAGGGCCGTTCAAAGACTCCGGCAAGCTGCTGTTTTCGGAACTTGAGTTTTCTATTGACGGTCATCCCTTTCAGGATCCCGTAAGCGGCAAGTGGTATTTGTTCTTCGCCAAAGACTTTTTCGATAAACGTCCCGGAACCGCTTTGGCGGTTGTCGAATTAGGCGACGACATGATCTCTACGAAAGGACCGGTCCACACGGTAATGCGGGCATTTTCCGATTGGCAGATCTACCAGCGTAACAGACATTGGTATGACAGGGACTGGGACGCATGGCACACCGTCGAAGGCGCTGCCGTCGTTTATCGAGATGGAAAATATTATTGTTTCTATTCCGGCGGCAACTGGCAGACACCCGGCTATGGCGTCGGCTGCGGCGTTTCGGATACGATTACCGGCCCATACGTTGACCCATGGAGCAAAAATGGCGCGTCCGTTTTAAGCTCCATACCGGATAAGCTCATCGGTCCCGGCCACAACTCCGTGATACTCGGCCCGGACAAGGAAACTTATTTTATCGTGTACCATTCATGGAATCCGCAGCGCACCGCCCGGCAGATGTGCATCGATCCTATCGTATGGACAGACAACGGCCCAAAAGCTTATCGCCCGTCACGAGGCAAAAAGCAAATATTGATCCCGCTAACCGGAAACCGATACGAATAAGTGGATCAAGCCCATGAAACCGACAATAAGGTGATCGCTGCCGATAATTTTTTATTAGTAAAGGAAAAGTGATATGAGTAATTCAAATCCAGATCGTATTGACGCCATGAGCAGACGCAGTTTTTTAAAGGCCAATGCAGGCATATTGGCAGGCGTTTCGCTCGCGAACATTATACCGATAAACGCCCAAGCCGCAACGTCGCCGTTGAGATTCGGCTTTGTAGGAACCGGAGGTCGCGGTCGCGGCCTTATGCATAATCTGCTTACCATCGAAGACGTAACGGTCACAGTGGTATGTGACATCGACCCAGCCGCTTTAGCTGCCGCACAGAATATCGTGACGGGCAAGGGCCACAAAAAGCCGTACGGTTATAGCGGAGATACGGACTATAAAAAGCTGATGGAACGCGACGATGTCGATGCGGTCATCATTGCAACGCCCTGGAACCTGCACACTCCGATGTCGGTTTACAGTATGAAAGCCGGCAAGCCTGTCGGTTGCGAAGTGCCGATAGCTTACACCCTGAGGGAATGCTGGGAACTGATCGAAACGTGGGAAAAGACCGGTACGCCATGTATGCAGATGGAGAATTGGAGTTTTCGCAGCGATAACCTTGCGGTGCTCAATATGATCCGTCTCGGCATGTTGGGCAGGATGACCCATGCCCACTGTGCGTATTCGCATGACTGCATTGATCATTGGTATTTTGACAGCCAGACAGGTAATCCGCGATGGGGCGCTCAGTTTCTTATCGATCATAACCGCGCGCAGTACCCTACCCATCAGCAGGGCCCGGTCCTCAGTTGGCTGGACATTAACTGCGGCGATTATTACGATACGATCACTTCGACCGCGACCGACTGCAAGAGCATTTACGACTACTTCGACCGAAGATTCCCCGGCCATCCCGCCTCGAAAGTCAAATACAAGCAGGGCGACATCGTCACAAGCGTCGTTAGAACGAAAATGGGCAAGACGATCGTGATCAATTTCGATATGCAGTCGCCTCGCCCGTACGATAATCGCTGGATGGTTCAGGGCACCGCCGGGATTTACAATGAGCAGCGCGACTCAGTATACCTGACCGGCAGAAGTCCGGAGTATCATACATGGGAAGAATTCGCCCCTTACCATGAAAAATACAAGCACCCATGGTCCAAGGCTTCATTTGGCGGACACGGCGGTGCCGACGGGGCAATGCTCCGGCAAATGGTCAATTCGTTCCGCTACAAAAAACCCATGCCGCTAAGTCTCTATGACGGTGTGCTGATGGCGTCGGTCGGCCCGCTATCGGAGATGTCCATTTCCAAAGGAGGCAAGCCGATAAAGGTGCCCGATTTCACCCGAGGCAACTGGCGAACCCGCAAACCGGACTTTGCCGTTGTCGACCTGACCGAATATAAAGATAAACCCGAACCGCCAAAGGAATTGATCGGGACATGGCAAAGCGGTAAGGTCTCCGAGAAATACGCACCGATGACCTTTGATGTAACAAAGTATACTGACAAGCAGGATAATTTTCGCATAAGGTTCCAGTACACCAGCGGAAACCATCAGCTTGCAATTGAAAAAGTAGAGCTTGTCTCTGATGGCAAGGTGATCGCCACCGACGCCCATCGCGGCGTAACCGGAACGCGTAATGAAAATAACGAATTTCTGCTCGAAGCAAAGGATCATACCCAGAGCAAAAAATATGAGATACGAGCTTATGTAAGAAGCGAAGGCGGAACCAATTCAAACGGAAAGGTCTATCTAATAAGGCAATAGTGAATAGATAGATGGAAGCGCTTTCAATATAATAGTTCATTGCCGGAGATACGCCCCGGCCCTTCTTCGACCGGCAGAAACAGTGGATCGACGGATAATATGGTCATTTGTCCTATAGTATATTTTTTAATCGTGTCGACAGGAAATGTCAGTTGAAACAACATGTTGCGATTTTAATCGCGGGATGTTAATATGCCCTTGTTTAATGTAAAGCCGGATAAGGTAAAAAATGAATCTTAAAGATACCAGGAAGTTCAAGTTTTTTTTGATTTTGGCGAAATGATAAAAATTGGCAGTTCATAGAACCATACCACAATAATGAGTTATTAGTAATTATACAAAAAAAAGATATCTACGGAATAGATTGGTATTCGGATAGTTACTAATAAGAAGAAAACAAGCAAGACAAAAATAAAGAGGGCAACAGTATATCGCATGCTCAGAATTTTCGATTGAGAAAAAAGTTATATTCCGTTATTAAAGGCAGTGTCAAGTGCAACCCAAAAAGATTGTTTTCGTATCCTTGTTTATTTTACTTTTCTTCGCGGCTCGGTTCCACTTTTACAGAACCCCCCTTTTTGGTGAAGAAGGCATCTTTGCCGAATTGGTCATCAATCAGCCGGAAAACCCGAATATTCTACTTGGCGGCCGAGCAGATGGCGAAAATCTATATTCACCGCCAAGCCATCCTATTGAACTTTACAGTGTGATCAAAATATGTGGTTCGGTATTTCGGCCATATCTTGCCGCAGTTGATTGGCAAAATGATGCCGAAATTACACCTCGCCTGCGATTTGTATTTTCACTTTTTCAATTTGTGATATTATTGGGGGTGTCGCTGTATATAGTGTTTTTACGCAAGTGGCCAGGACATATTTTATTGGCAGCTATTCTTGCTGCGGTAGTTATATCGCCCATTGCGCTAAAGACTTCCTGGAATCTGCAAGTCGATGGAAGTGTTGGTGTACTGATGAACGGGCTTTTCGGACTTGCACTGATGTTGCTTCTAAGGAAAAACTCCATAAACATCTTCACAGGTGGAATACTGTTTGCCGCATCGATCTTCCTTGGTATAGGCAAACAGGAGTGGACCATGGTCCTTCTTGTTGCGATGGGCATTTCCACTGTTTATTTTTTTGTGTTGAAACTAAAAACGTCACAGAAGATCAAACCTCATCTTGTTATGTTGCTTATAATACTTGTCGGATTGATCATCGGCAACATTACCAGCTATTTATGTATGCCCGAAGCTTATCTTGGCGGTTTTAGAGTAATGTGGGATTTTTCCGGGGCAGAAAAAGTTTTCGATGGGCAAACCGCAACTGAAGCGGCGAGATTGGTGTATCTGACTATACACAGGCTTCCATGGATATGTACGAGCCTTGCGCTTATCGCTATCTCCGGCCTTTCGGTATTGAGCAACCGCAGATGGCCAAAACCCGTGGAATTTTTTCTTTTTATATTTGGTCTGGGCCTGTTCGGTGCATTTTTTATATCACTCCATAGTAGTGACCCAAGATACTTTGCCCCTTCACTTGTCGTGCTTACAATGGCGACGGTTGCTGTGTTCCCACAAAAAATAAACTCCCGATTTTTTGTGATGGTCGCAATGATCACTTTAATAATGTTTGTCAGCAGCGGAGCATTTTTTTATACTCGCACGATCAAACGACCCACAAAAGTCTACTTTGACGTAAAAACTATTCCTCTGACGTCGGGTCAGGCGGCTATCATATCTCCCGGGGTTGCGTGGAATAAAATGGAACTTGATTTTGTGAATTTTTATGCGGGGCGTTGGGGTGCTGAGTGGTATTCGGAAAAATATAATAAAAAACTTTACCCAACAGATCTTACATGGTCAGACTCGGATGTGAGGCTTGAAGATAGGGTTTTTGAATGAGTGGGTGGGGGGGGTTAACGCATGACCCAGCTTTTGTCTTGGTAGAGGAGGGCAGCACCTGCGCGGAGAGTTTGGTCGCCGCCGATAGCGTAATCGAGTTTTAAAGTTTTTCGCAGGAAGATTTTGACTGGTTTTCCATTTTCGTCAGTTTCCAGTGGGTGGTCGATCGCGACGGTTTCGTTGCTGAGTCCTGCGATGAAAAGTGATATTTTTTTTGCTTTATCATCGAAATCGGGCCAAATTATTGCGATATCGATGGTGTTGTCGGGGCCCTGGAGAATCTTGTCCTTGACGAATTCGAGTGGTTCGAGGAATGGGTAGCTGCCCTGATGGCGAATCTTTATGGCTTGGAAAACTGCGCGTCGCGTTGTTTTGCCGGCATGGAGGATCTGAAAAGTGTCGGTCATGAGGTCGCAGGCGGGGTAAAAAGGGACGTCCTTGCTGGTTGCGTTGTTGGTTAGTGTTAATATGGTGTACCAGAATCGTTGGTGGGTGCCGTCTGGGAGGGTCATTGTTATCTGCTGGGGTCGGTCGTAGCGAACGTCGAGCGTCCACTGGGACGGGGACGGGACGATGGCGGGCTTGGGGTAGGCGTGGCAGAGTGAGCAGAACAGGGTTGCTGTAGTTAAAAACGCATATATTGTCAATCTTTTCATTTGTGATCCTTTGAAATACCCAATGGGTATCTTTCTCACGCGTTGGTTAAGATATAGTTTCTTGTTAAAACGGTTTTCTCCACGAAAGTAAGTTCGCAAGATTTCCGTAATCCACACTACTAATCTGTACGCTATGTGATTGTACCTTAAATTTATCGGCAGGTAAAGGTTTATTAGTTTTTAGTTTTTGGTTTTTAGTTGGTAGGTAAATTGGCTTTGATTGGCTTTGGGGTTTTGTGGGTTTGGGTGGTAAATTGCTGTAAGCCTTTCTCATACAAGTACTTGTGTTAATTCTTAACTTTTCAAAATTGGCTTTGTTTCGCGAAAAAAGTTTTTCGGAAA
>SDBV01000291.1_pt1 | contig 69872 bp, 148 predicted proteins | sample 2277081 | NCBI WGS metagenome assembly SDBV01 (sample SAMN10402039, study PRJNA504765) | marine sediment metagenome | isolation source: marine sediment core GS10_PC15, 223 cmbsf | place: Arctic Ocean: Southern Knipovich Ridge | collected 2010
GGCTTTAGACAAGGACAGCCTGTCCGGCTGCTTCTTGGAAAGGGAATAGTCCAAATCCTCTCATTGATGCCTGTGCACACAGATAGGGACCTGGACGCTGCTCCTCGCTTCACAGTAAACGATGAAACCGAAACAATATCTCCGGGAGAAAGAGATGACGTTTCTTACACGGCCGGCCCGCGGGATGTAACCGTTGGTGACTGGGTCCGTATGGGCAACCAGGGACAGAGCTTTAGTTTATCAGAAGGCGGCGTTGCTCGTATGAAGTCTTCTCCAATGTCTCAAATAGTCACCAGCGCTCACGAGGGTACTACAAAAGTCATTGGTCGCAATCTGAAACTTTATTCAGGTTTTGGTCAGATGAACTTCCGTTCCAAAGGTGGAAAAAATTATCTGGAAATACAGGGGAACCCGGATCAACTACACCAACGAAGCCGGTCTACTGATGGCAAGGACGTCTGGCGTTACCAGTATCTCGTAGGTTCTCCAGAGGCTGATGGGTTCGTGGACACAAGGATTTCGGATTTAACAGGGAACCGTATCTATAACGACAGTCTTGACCTGGGTGGTAATCAGAGTCTCAGCAGCAAAGGCTCTTACACTGCTCGGTGGGAAGGACGGAAACAAGAGTCTATCGGCGGAAGCCGCATGGTCCAACTCGACACCGGTGATGATTCTGTATACTTGGAACAAGGGAAACGAATAGAGCACTACGCTGGCGGTCAAACAACAGAAATAATGGAAAGCAAGTATTGTCGTGTAGGGGGTAGTCGCAGGGATCGTACTGTAGGAGATTGGTCTTTCAGCTCCCGAAACATGTCTTTCAACATCTCAGGAGATGCGATAGCGGCTCATCCATTCTCCAATGCCTTAGATTACACAGTATCCAATGGTTCGGTGAACTTTGATATTGGAAACCCTTTATCTGGAGATCTTCTAAAGTCGCTCAGCGGCTTCCATATAAACCAGTTTGGACCCGGAGCCATCGAACTCTTCGCAAAAGACCTGGGACAGATTTACTTAGACACAGTACTTCCCGGAACCATCATGATTGGTGGGAGCCCCAAAACCACACCGGCCATTGAACCCGCGGTATTAGGTATCAAGTTTATTGCACTGATGAATTCGTTGCTTGCTGCCTTAGACGCACACTTACACGTTTTACCGTTTCCGTTTCCACCAACAATGCCTCTGGCAACTAATATGCCAATTACGGGTATAGTAGGACCCAATGTACCATTTAGTGTGTCCAAAAAAGTCCTAATCGGAGCATAAAATGGCAAACCACGAATGGGGAAAACTAAAAGATGCACCTATAATGAAATTTCTTGAAAGTCTGGCAACCGTATGCACTAAATCAATAGAACTTCGTGCAGCGCGTCAGGGTCTGCAAGGCCTGATGCATTTGAAGTCCCTCAGATACAGCGAACAGAAAAGGTTAGACAGTGTCAGAACCCACATGGACAAAGCTAAATCTTGAGTTTGCAGCAGAAACAGTTGAGGCTCTTGACACCTTTAAGACCTAAGCAAAATCTGTTATCGACGTAGTTGAAACCATAATTAGTATGGCGAGGACAATCGCTGACCTGATACTGGCTATTTATGTCGATCTCGCTAATCTTGAACTAGAAGCTATTCGTGTCGCAATACAAACGCTGCGCAGCATTGTCGAAGACTTTACTGCTAGTGCCGGCGCGTACGCACTATTTGTCCCAATGAAGATTGTAGATCCTTTCCAATGGCTCGGAGATCCCGCAACTTACTATATTGGAAACCGTGACACCAAGCTATCCACACCCATTTTGACAACTTACACGCCTTTCTCTGGCGCCAGTCAGCCCTCAGGTGGAACTGGGGGGAACTACGGGTTCTACGCAACTGTCGCAGAGTCTCTCAAAGATAGTGACGATCCTGGTCGTCCTGACCTGGACCAAGACGCTTACATCGCTGCCGTGGTGTTTCTGTTTGGCTCAGATACCTATATGGAATTATTTATTTTATTGAAAAAACTCATGCGGCTGTTCGATATCCCTAACGTAGACCTGGCTCCCGATGTAGTACCTGTTCCCAAAAACATGCGTTATACTATCGTACCGCAGCCTATGGCGAAAAACGCGTACTCCTCTGACTACTGGACAGGTATAGGCGATCTTACTACTCAACCACATGCAGTAAAAATAGAGTGGGATAGGGACAGCAAAGACTGGGTAAACGCTGCTTACGGAACTTCTGTGTACACGGAAATCGAAAATGTTATTTTGAGCCGCTGGAAAGAAGGGGAGTTCACTGCGTCTCAGGTACGTGCAACTGCTGGAGTAGTCGCAGGTATTGATAAGTGGGAAAGAGCTTACGACGAAACAGCGCCAATATTTATCGATACACAGATTGAGCCTGGAAATGTGTACCACTATGGACTAAGCTACACCTATAAAGTCATGAGTGCAGAGGGCGTCGAACGTTACACTATCGACCCTCCCGAAGTGGATCTTGTTTCTATTCGCGTCGCTATCCCTAAAGACATGATGGTTGGTCCTAGTCGAGGGACTCCACCCGACTGGTTTTCTGTGGATATGATAGCCATGATTCCTCCATTACAAAAAGTGCTAAACTACATTTTTGATTGGCTCGACAGAATGGAAGCGAGTATTTATACCGGGAAAGATGAGTTGGAAGCCTTTGTGGATTTCCTGGGAAAAGAAATCAGACGGTACCACCGTTGGATAACTGAAATTACGAATCAGATACAACAACTAATCGACGCCCTCACTCTTCCCGACGTATATGGGGGGTTGTTACCCATCCGCGGAAAGGGTGGAACTCAATTCCTCCTCGACCAATTGGGTAGAGGACTCTTCCATGACCCCAATCGCCCGCCCTTTGATAAAGGAACTGAAGCAGTCGCCGGTCTTATTTTGATGGCAGGTGCTGAAACACCAGGGAAGTTGGAAAAGTTTTGGAAAACCATTAATCTATTATTTGGAAGTATGATGAGTTCAACCGAAAATAGCCTGTCAACTGCTATCGATCAAATGAACGCCCTGTCCGCAGACCTGGACCGGCAAATATGTCTTACCCGTGGGCTGACTGAAGAAGAGTGCGCCGCCGCAGACACAAATACTACAGTAGGCCGTGATCTTGAACCTTCAACCGAGTCTCCTGACTGTGCTGCTGCGGCAGAACAGGCCCATGACGACTTCTTAAAAGGAAATTCCTAATGGCAGCAGCTCCAACTAAAAAAAATGCGAACCTGGGTCCTGAGGACAAAATACGTAAAGAGAAAATGATTGTAGCTCTGAAGGCCCGTGGAATGTTATCTGCAAGTGCTGAAAAGTTCATCAGGAGTGGTATTCGTTGATAGCTAAATTTAGAAAAGCAACACTGGTACTCTTGTTACTTGTGTGGACAATGCTTACCGTCTGGGGAGCTATTACCATAGACGATTTGCAGTCGCGCCTGGGACAAATGGAAGATAACTACTACACTTTCTCCGCAACTGTTTTGAGCGCCCTTGGATCTTACACTGCTACACTCGAATCCAGTACCTCCAGGCAAAGTGGTCTGGAAAATATTATTATCTCTACGGACTGTCTCCACGAAACAGTGGAACACCTACGAAATTTCAACGCCAAGCACGCACCCGCGTCGTTATCAGAGACGGCAGCTATAAAAGCAACATGGAAAAAATCTGTAGGAGGAGAATGATGACTGATTGGACAAACTGGGTAAAAGACGAGAAAACCCGTGCTGCGATGGATTACATCCTCAATGGCGGCCGCATGGATGAAAAAGATGCTGCCAATGTTCTATCTCGGATGTGGGACGAAAGCCCTCAACATATCGCAAAAGCTGTTGGGCAAGACTTCTACGACAAGTATTATCCAACTAATCGTGGCGGCCCAGTGTGGAAAGATGGTAAGCCAATAGGAGTTGTGGACCACTACACCACGGGAGTAAACGCCAGGGGTGTTCTTCGCTGGTTTTCCTCAGAGCCTAGAGGACCTGACGTAGGTACTTCTTCTGCACATGTCGTCATCGACCGTGAAGGAGTAATCATGTTCGTGGTCAACCCACTAACCCATGTCGCGTGGCACGCTCCCGGAGCAAATAATAATCATATTGGAATTGAAAATGTGAATGCAGGTTTACTGCGTAAAGCTGGAGACAGATACTATCGAATGCGCGCCATCCCTTACCGTGAAGATCGTATACCTATGATTCAAACGATAAAAGAAGAGTACTGGGAACCTTACACCTGCACACAAGTTGTAGCCAATATCCTCCTGAAGCGTCTGTTTTTTGCAGCGATTCCAACTATCAAACGTGAACACCTCGTAGATCACGAGATGGTAGACCCTACCCGAAAACGTGACTGCGGACCATTGTGGCCACTACAGGAAATAAACGACATGGCAATTACTGATGTTAGATTTCGCGATATGGAATGGACAAAACACGATTTACTGCGGGAGCCTGTTTTAGAATTGTTTCTGGACAACGTCAAAGGTTCTCTTGCAGGTGACGCTCCATTGCACGTTTGAATACCGCACTCCAGTTGGGTTCTCCATTTTGCAGACCATAACTTACCCGTTGGCATGACACCAAAGCATTTTCAAGCACAGGAAACAGATGAGTTAGCTTTTCCTCTATAATCTCATTACACTGTGTTGGAGTAAGTTGTGTGTCAACCTCGATGCTTGGACCCGTCCTCTCCTTTTGTATATCGTCAGGCATTTTTTCCCCTTATTTGGACATTAGATCTCGAGCATATAACTTCAATTCGCTCATCGCATGAGCAAATGCGTCTTCTACTTTGTTGTTCATCTGATGGGGGATAGATTTGACTACTTCGTCCATACTGTCTACTACACGAAAAAGGGCTTCGATTTTCTGGCCACGAGTGTTGTCTATTTTTAGATAGTTGGTAAGAAAGCCTTCCCATTTATCCCTCAGCCTATCGAATGCAAGAAAATACTCCTTTGAGAGGTCGTTAAAAGATAGTACGTGCTCTTTGATGTGATCACGCACACCTTCCATCGCCTTCTCTAGGGACTGTCTTAATTCTACCACGTTTCCCCTTGCCTCGGCCAGGCGTTTGTTGGACACCTTGTATAATACGACTATCAGTGCAGAAATAACTGTTGCTATCCCCCCTATAAATGCACCTACCACCGTCCAAGGTATATCAGTCACTGTACTTGCTCCTCTCTAACCCTGTCTCACTATCCTGTTGCACGAGTAATGTCATCTTTGAATGTAATTCTTCCGCGTATCACTGTATAGGTTTTATCGTTAGCCAACTTCACTTGCACATCCCAAACGTAAGTTGCTGGATCTACCTCATTCGTATCCTCAGGAACAATGTATATCTCTGCCGTACCATCCAGCGCAACAATGACCTTAATTTGTAAATCACTCCCACCAGCCGCAGTGTTACGTTTCTGTAAAATAGCCTCAGAGTCCAGATCGGCTGTCCTTGCTTTGACAGTGAACCAGAGGCTCGCACTAGTTAGATCAACTGGAGCTCCATCTGAATCATTGACAGTGAGAGACAACGTCCTATCGTCTCGGGTAAACATAGTAATTCTTACATCAGAAGGCATATGTCAATCCTCCCCATCCAACACTCCAATTAGTGTATCGGTCGTCCTGATGGCTCCAAACAATTCGTCCATGTGAATCAGAGAGCCCTGCAGTCGTATTGGTGTGCTTAGTGTAGCCAGTAGTATCTCGTCTTCTTTGATCTCCAGTAGAGCGTGAAGTGCATTTTCTACAATAAGGTCTCCTACCAATCCGGTAATAATCGTAGGCATTCACTACACCGGGTCCCTTTCGAAAATGACGTTAGTCGATCCGACCTGGCTCAATGCTGTAACTCCAAGATCCTCCGTCTCCGTAGCTCCAACTAAATGATACACCCTTACTGTTGCTGAAAGTAGTATCAATTTCGGTGTACCATCTAACTCGTGTGCAGTAACCTGTAGGGCTACTTGCGATGGATTTGGTCTCTCGATTATCATCCGTCATCCATTTTCCTTCCTCACGCACCTGCGACTTAGTTAAAGTGCATCACTATTTTGGCCAGAACATCAGTCCCGCCCGTCTGTGTTTCCAAACAATGTCCAATTTCCTGCATGTGTTCGTCCAACTCTGAGATTCCTCCTCCAGGAGGAGCAGCAATAGTCGCGTCTGCTCGCCCGGCAGTATCAGAGGTTTTTACCCAGTAACCATGTGTGGACGCAGTAGTATCCTTCAGTAAAACTTCTGCGATTCCGTAAATGACTACCCAGCACTCTGCAGCATCAGCAACACCAGCTTCATAGACTACTCCAATAGGGTGATCATCGTCGGCTTCGGTAATATCAAAAGCGTTGTCAGTCGTCGTATCTGCTATGACAATGGTTCCTTTCACAGAAGCACCACCAGTCTTGTTAGTCAACTGTATTGCGATACCCCCTATCGGAGTTATCATTACCTTGTCGTTCAATAGATTAGTGACACCCATCTGTTACCTCCTGCGATACAGCGCACAACCCCTCGTTACCAGCTTACGTTAATTCTACCTTCACCTGATCACCAGTTCCCCGCCTGAAGACCAAATATGTTCTGCTAGAATCATTTGTATCGATCCACATTGCCAGTTTGTTATCTGTATCAAGCGTAGGTTCAGCATCCTGAGAGTATACTTTTATAGTAAGCTCTCCGATAACAGCAAGATCACCAGTTATATTATTTGTCTTGCTCATGGTTGAACGTCTCTCCTCTCTATGTGTGTTCCATAGGTTAGATTAGTTGATATATCCTCATCGGTTCCAAAATCATCTGTCCAATCAAGCACAGTAGACCCGTCTATAGTTGCATCACCTGAAGCACCTGTCATAGTTGTCGTTGCCCCGTCAAAAACTGCACTGCTCTTCACCTCTACCCAAACACCAAAACCTCCATTGCCTGTACCCCGGAGCGAATTAGAATCGGCATACCCGCCTTTATCCATTTTTGTACCCTTAGCAAGCCAAAGACCATGCCCATTGTTACCAGTAGCAGTCAACCGCTCTGGAGTAACCCATGTGCAGTTGACAAAATCAAATCCGTTCCCATCACCATTATCTTCAGCAATTAATCTCCCCGCATCAATATTAACACAATTACTAAAAAAGAAGTGAGCAAACCAGAATCCACTACCATCACCTGTGGACAACGCCGACATTGCAGTAATTCTTTTTACATACATAATATTGAAGCCACCCGCAGTGGAGTCTTTCGCATATACATTAAATAAATGAAGGTTAGGGCAATTTGAAACAGAGACAGCAGTATATAATGCATCTATCACTTGAAGAATTTCTAGCTTAATGTGTTCACAGTAAGAAGCGTTGACTCCATAAGCACTCGTCGAATGAGCTTTCAACCGCCGTATCTCTGGCCCATAATATCCTGAACCGAGGCCACTAATTTCTCTTATTCTAATAGCAGTACCCCACTCTGCTGTTTGATTAATAGTAGTGGCACAATCCTCGATTGTATATGCCTTAGCATTGAAATCTATACCCTGCCTTGCTACAACATAAATCCGAGTAGCAGTGTTACTAGCAATAAGGGCAGGTGCGCCATTAACAGTAAGAAATCGACCTTTCAAATCATCTACAGTCCATGCTTGTCCACTGTCGTCCAAGTATTCCGTGGTGCCACCATCTGACGTGCCTGTAGCTGTACCGGTAGCTAAATCATCTGAGGTTTTCATCGTACCCTGAACTACATAAGTGCCACCTGTCTCCAATGTATTCCCCGCCATAACAAAGGCACCAAATGTTCCTACACCTATATCAACTAGCACATCATGGTTAATATATTTTGGAACAAGATCGATTGCTGCCTGGACGGTAAGCAAAGCGTTTCCTACAGTCAACCCGTTGTTAGTATCATTACCAGTAGTTCGAACATAAAACGTTAAGGCTCTATCAGTAACTTCTACAGGAGTACCACCCTGTATCTTTCCTGAAAGAGTTCTAATAGTCATCACTAATCTCTCCGCTCTATTCTACAAAAAGCTGATGAGTTCACAACAATATCACCATCGCTAGCAAATGCCGTCCCCCACACAAGAACTGTAAACCCATTATCCATAGTAGCATCACCATAAGTACCTGTGATACTGGTACCGTTTCCAAATACAAAATTCGAAAAAGGAAGAACCGATACACCATAGCCACCATTCCCAGTACCTGTAAAAACTCCTGAATCTGCATATCCGGCCCGTACAAATAATGTGCCAGTATCAATGTACATCCCATCACCAGCACAATCACTAGCAATCAATCGTTGAAGTGCTATTTTCTGCATCCCAAGAAAGTCTACACAGTTTCCTGTGCCTGTAGTGTATGCCGCTATGCCTACATCTTCCACCGATTTGCAGTTTTTAAAAGTAATAGAAGCGTCAGTGCTGCTAGACCCTACGTCATTAGATACAAATCCACCTACGCTGGTAATGTGATCGATGTCTTCTAAGTAAAACCCACCATAATCAGCTTGATGGGAATACACCGTTTCTAGCTCCAGGGTTCCTACATCTTTTGCGACCAAAGACCACGAACCCTTGGCAATAGACGTAGCAATTCCTATCCGATTAAATTTAATGTGTGTGACGTCATTAACAACTATTACTGGATACCCTGCAGTAGCTCCTTCAACTTTTACATCTCTAAATTCTGTGTGGTAACCCGCTTCCGATGCCTCTCCGCTCAGATTCAAAAATAGGACCCGTGTATACAAACCTGCTGGTGCTGCTGAGATTATAGCTCTTGGTGTACTAACACTGTAAGCTTCAGCAGCATCAAAACCATTAACATTTTTGTTTGCAAATGTAAGTGTGTCAGAAGTATTAGAAGCAACGAGAAATATCATGCCTCCATTGGCTACTGAGCACCCTCGAGCACCATTTACACTCCAACTCTTAGTTGTATCTGTGAGAGAATAGTCATCTCCGCTTGTAATAGTACCAGAAGATCCTGAAATATCACAGTTAACGGTACTACTGCCCTTTATTTCTAATTTTCCCCATCCGGATGTTCCGCCTGAATTTCCGAAGTGCCGATTAGCTAAAATAAATCCTGCGTGGGTCTGGGCGCTTTGCATAATAATTGTGTAACTTTTTCTAATCACATGTGGTATTTTTGTAATAGCACCTTGTATCGTAGCACACGCGTTCACCCCATTAGCAGTACAAGCGTTAGAGTCATCTCCAGCATTATCTACATAAAGAATAATAGAAAACGGGGTCTGATCGTCATCTTCCACAAGTCCATTGGGATCTCCAAACTCTACGATACCCGAGCTGTCAACATAAGTTGTCGCTGCTACCAGTAAACTAGAAGCGAGAACTATCAGAATTATTATAAATATCTTCAGTGCTGTTCGCATAGTATCACCTTTTAGTACCGAGCACGGCAGCCATTTTCTAAGTTTGAAACTACATCACTACTGGAACCAAGATAGGTTGCCCAGTCCATGATTGTAACACTGCCATTCAACGTGAAATCACCCGTACTACCGGTTATAGTAGTAGCGGTGCCACCTCTGGCAAAAGTTGCGCCGGTTTTCAACTCAACTCCGATAGAGTTCCCACTTCCTTCGACATTTGACGCCAAAATATTAGAATCTTCGCTCGCAATTATTCCTGCAAGAGTGTTATCTGACACATTTACATTTTCAATGATAACATGACTATCGCTGGTCTCCCCAAGAGTGGCATTCTCACTATCAATAACAATACCCCACTTATTATCAACGAAATCACTGAGTTCGACTTTTGCGTTGGATGCACCCAAAATAGCCAAGCCACCATTTACTGTAGAGTTAGCTGCATATACATGTTTTACACCAGCAATGATGGTTAGACCAAGAACAATTCCAGCACCTTGTCCACTACTATTCAGAGCCACACTACGCTCTATAGACGGAGGCTCGTCTCCCATGTTCCCCACACCCCCACCACGCTGTACTATGAAACAGGCGACCAACGAGCTTCCGCAGAAAGAATCACCAATTCGTGTCATTCGCGCTGACTGACCTACAACAAAACCATAAAATTGGTTAGTAGCATTACAACGTAGTACTTCGCCGGGGGAGTCATAAAGAAGAATACCTATGACCCCAGCTGCTGTTATTTTGAAATTACTTATCCCAAACGATGTATATGTCGGTGCACTGATATTCATAACCTCAATCGGACTATATCCCGATGCCCCTGTGCCGGTTGCTATAGTCTTCTGATCCAGAATCTGGTAAGCACCAGAGCACGAACTCTGACCTACGTGTTCTACGACTGTAGCAGTGTTGGTAATAATTGGTGAATAAAGAGAACTACAAAACAACAATTTACCGATCAACTCATCAGAAGCCCAACCACCTGCAGCGTCTGTCATCGAACGGTGGTAATCTACAGGAGCTGAACTGTCAGCGGTACCTTCGTTCAAACCTGTAAGACCTGTAACTAACCCCAACGTCCCATCGATATTAAGTGAAGAACCTGCACCAATATTGGTTCCAGTAAGACTGAAAGCTGCAAAAGTTCCTTCTCCGACATCAACGCTTACTGCGTCACCGTCACTAATGATGTGTGGAATTTTGTTGACTGCTGCCTGTATGGTCAGACAAGCTGCCCCAGACGACAAGCAGTCGTTGGAGTCATTACCTGTCGTTCGGACGAAAAGACTGAGGTTTCCAGTTGTCTGTTTCACTGCGGACGGATCAGTGATACCACCCGGGATATTCACTGCGCCGTTGAAAGTAATATCACCGTTGTATATCTTGTCGCAGGTTTCCTTCATAATACCATCTGCAGTGATTATCGGACATGGACCGTGTTGCGCACCTGCAACCAACGGAAACAGAAGAACCAACAAAAATATGAGATATCGCATTGCGGTCTCCTATTTGTCGCCAGTGGGTTTACAGTAAGCAGAAGTTCCCGAGGCCGACTTCGCCTGTACACGCAGTCTCAAGTACGAGTTCCCCGAAATAGCCCAAGTTGTTTTAGCTCCGGCCGCCAGTGTCAGGCACTTTGTCCAAGCCAAATCCAGGTCTTCCCAGTCAGTTGACAATGGACCAGTGAAGACTTGAACTTTGCAATCTGTAAAAGGATTGGTAGAACCAGTGTTCTTCACATGAAATGTCAGGTTATCAATTCTATCCGACCCAACATTACAAAGTGTAGTCCAGGCTGAAGTCACACTGTCAGTGGTCACAGGCTGAAAGCCCATGGTAAAAACAATGATAGCTAAAAAAAGGATTCGTTTCATTCTAATAGCTCCTGTATTTGGAGTTTCTGTTTTACATTGAATATGGGAACTTTTCTGAGGAGTTCTATTGGCTTTTTAAGCGCAACCGGTTTCGCTGATTTCACGCCTTCTGATACACCTTCTTCACCCGGCACAGGGATTTTTGTCATGGATTCTTCCATAGGATCCACTAAAGACTCCACTGCAATCTCTTCAGGCTCAGGTTTATCCTTTTCGATTATATCAGCTTTCAGCTCTTCTATAATCGCTCTGACAGGATGTCTTCGGCTGTGCCTTGCTATCGTAGTCACAACACCCTCCAGCCGTGCCACAGACAATTCAGTCTGATGTACTTTCTTTTCAAGCTGGTCTATCTTTTTAAGCATTCCTGCAGAGGAATCCACCATACCATGATTAGCTTTCGAGAGCTCCTCTGTCTGAGTAGCTATCATCAGCTGAACCTCTTCTACGCTCGGCCTGTCATCGAGCATCTCTACAATGCGCGGTATTCCTGTTGAACTTAACGCAGTGAGCACAGCTGTCCACAAAGCTATTGCCTGTTTGTTTCTCTTGAGCTTCGCTACTAACTTAGTATTCTGTTTTTCCTCAGTTTTTTCTTCAGGGGGCATGCCTGCTCTCCTTATCAGATTCAGCATAATGATAGTCCATACAGCAGCTTATGCAAAGAACTGAATTTAGTCTGTAAGTCCGTGATTGTAAGGTTGAAATAGAAAACTATTAGGAAAAAGTGCCATTGTACATTGATGGAAAATCGACTACAATTCCAGCGTCTACACAGGCAAAGGATTTTTGGATGTCTAAACTCAAAATACAGCAACCTCCGTTTCCAAATCGTGAGAAATATCCTTTTGTTGCAAGCGTACGCTATCGTGGTATGGTAATCGATATCGAAAACTTGGACGGTTCCGTCCGGGAAGGAAAAGGACCAAATGGCCGCACATGGCGCACTAAGTTCAACGGGTGCCACTACGGGGAGCTACGAAATTCATTGGGAACAGATGGAGACAAGCTCGACGTGTACATCAAGTCGAAACCCATGGACGGAGGAGCCAACACAGCTTATATCGTACACCAGAATTTCCCCAGAAACCATCCCACCAAAGGTGGACAATACGACGAAGATAAAGTCATTCTCGGCGTATCTTCAGCGAAAGAAGCAAAAGAACTTTACCTTCGGCATTACAACCGGAAAGATTTCTTACGGTCTATTACAGAAATGCCAATCGAAGCATTCAAGCATTATGCAAAAGGCGAAAACAAAGGGGAGAAGGTGGCAGCGGGAGCCAAAGAAATTGGCAAGCAGATCGGAATCAATTGGGCCAAGGCGAAATTCCCTGTCAAGCAACTCAGTAAAGGAATCGAAGTAGAACACGAACACGGTAATGAAAGAGGCCCCGGAGTCGATGTCGGTGGCGATAGTGATAGAGTTGCAGCCCGGATTGCGTGGGCGCACCTAAAAGAACTCCCGGATTACTACACCCGACTGGGTAAGATGGAAGAAGGAGCTAAAAAAATGGCACACAAAGAATACTACGATTTTGGATTCAAATTGGCAAAGCAGTTAACCTCTGGGCTCACTTCTAAAGCCCCTCCAAAAAAATCCAAAGAGATGTCAGGACCAGAATACCAGAACTTTGTACGCAAGGGTCAAGGTAAGATCCCACCAATGAAATCAAAGCTAGATGTTAGTAAATTTACGGCGTAAATAGTATTGGGTTGCGCTTTCTAAGTCTTTCCACCCTGAGAAGACAGCCACTCCAAAGCCTGAGCAATCTTGGGCGGAATCGCAGCCTTTTTTACTATTCCAGCATCCTCAAAAGCTTTGGATCCCGCGAAATCTGGGGAAGCTTCTTTGGTAATACCTGTATCCGCCAATGCCTGCCAAACACCTTGTTCGTAAGCGACTTTATTCATCAGAGTTTCTCCTTCTAAATTTTAATTGTATATAATCTCAATATTATCCTGAATTGTAGTCCAAAATCCACGTAAAACCAAGACGTTTCAGTGTAAGCTAAAAAAACCCACTCCTTGTTAGAAGTGGGTCGCCACTAATTGGCTCGTTCCCTTGACACCTTGTCCAGCACAAAATGTGCATTCAGAAGTGACAAATTGTACCTATCTCTTGCCTCCTGGTTGGTCTTACCACAGGGTAATTCGCAAGCAGTACACTGTTTCACTTCTTTCTTGTCTTCGGGTTCCTTTTTGTTATCTGCCATACACCATCCTAATCACATACCGAAACCTATGTCAATTTAGTTGAACTCTCCACTTTGGAGCATCTTCTGAAAGTTTTCGGTATCGAAATCATCTACATCTTCGGTTGTCGTCGGTTTAGTTTTTGGTTCGGGTTCTGGTTTGGGTTCGGGTTTGTTAGTCGAAAGGCGTCTTGGCATCGGCATTTTCATCTTCTTTCGTGCACGAGCCATCTGCGCATCGTCTTCCGACATAATCATATCCCAGTGCTTGTCACAAAAACCGTAGCGTTTGTTTTCTACCACGTACAGCAATTTGTGTAAAAGTTTACATCGGGGCCAGGAACAGATTTCACTCATTCAGCTCCTCCAGGGTGGATGCAGCATATGCTATATTCGATTGGTACAGAGCTTCCATGGGAAACCCTGCAGCTGCCTCATGCCCTCCTCCGCCCAATTTTTTAGCAATTTTAGAGACATCTGTTTCATTTTTTCTTGAGCGAAGTGACACTATTCCCGTCACCGGGAGAATAATTCCCACATAGTTTACATCAGGATACGCTTTGAGAGCCTCTTTTGCCGTCTCTGAAATATGCTCATTATCGGAAACAATCAGAGCAAATGTTCTTCCTCCTTTGTCCTTAAACAAATTTTTTCCTGTGGACCCGAGTTGTATCGCCACGCTACGTTTGGTTTGGTGTTGTTGTTTATCCCGAAGTATCTCGACGATGTATTTCATCCGGGAAGTGAAATCCGTGTCAGGATTTACATAAAATTCGGCAAGGAATTTTGGAAAACCCAAAAATTTGAACAACAAATTCAATTCCTCTCCCCGCTCACGGTATTTAGAATCCACTATCCACCTGTCATATGCGTCGGTAGCGTCTGCAAGTCCCTTAAACCCTGGCCGCAGATTTTCTGCCAAGACGCTCTGCCATGCCATCTTCGCACCGCACGCACTGTTAGCACTATGGTGATACCAAGGTAACTTTTCTTCTTTGGCCCACAGTGTTGTCTTGTGGTGGTCATAGACTCCGATAGACGTGAACCGAGATTCCAGTGATGCAATGCGTTCGCAGGTTTCTTGTGATGGTCCAATGTCTGTCATTATCAAATGGTATTCAATGCCTGCTTTCGCTCCTTCTTCAATACCATCCAGGTATTTACCAACGCAAACATCTATTCCCTTTGGGCCATCGTACCCACAAATCTCATACGTCACGTCCCCACGATTCCAATTCCTCGAGTTAAATACCATCACTGCTGACACAGCGCCGTCGAGATCGCCGTGTGTAAACAGTTGGACTGCTCTCTCTGTCACTTTAGCACCTTCCGCATTTCAACCAGCTCGTCGGAGAGACTCATGCTAGTACGTTTGCAGCGTTTGATCTGAATCGTCTTATGTTCCCCAGATAACATTTTATCCTTCAGATCTTTGGCATGTTTCAGAAAGTCTTCTGCTACCTCTATCACCTGGTCCAGGATTTCCGTGCTCATCGTTATTCTCTCCTGTAATCGTTAGTGTACCACTTTAGGGGGCGGTGAGCTTTTTATTACATTATGAGTAATACGCTCAAGCTCTTCCACTCTGTCAAACTTAAGAAGAGTAATATCTTGCTTCGCCTCGTTTGCAATCTCTTGCGCCGTCTTTCGCAACCCGTCTAACTGCTTTTCTTTGTCTGCTATCAGCGGAGTAATGCCACCTTGTGCACTCGGCAAAGCCACTATCGCCTCGTGCTTCCCCTCTGCAGGCCTGATAGTAAACACCCACAACGTGTTTATACTCAGGTCTTCTTCCTGCTCTTGCTCTTGCTTGGTCTTGTCAACCATGTTTCCTCCTAAAGTGTAATTTCACTCTTCATACTTGTCTGCCAACCCTTCTTCGAGAAGTAACGTACTAATGTTCACATGTTTTCCATCTTCGTCTTGGAAAAACACATCACCTAAGTACCGACCGTACTTCCCCGTCTTATCCTTGTAAGTCTTTACCCACACCTGTTTGTCGATAACTCGTTCTCGCACAAACTCCCTGGCAGCCATCCCACGCTGGAATTCCTCAGACTCTTCTTTCATCCAAAGAATTTTAGGTGCGTCTATGCCCTTCAGTTGAAGTCGTCTCTTCCCAAAAGTGTCCAGCCCCATATCGAACATTACATCTACAGTATCTCCATCAACTACGCAAGTCACCCGCGCGCGGTAATGGTATAATTTGTCATCCATTCAAGCCTCCTACCAAAAATGTTATTGGGAGAATAGTAGTCAAATAGCACCAGAGTAAACAGATAAAAAAGTGGCCGGCCTGGAGCTAAGTTGCCAGCGGGGGGGAATCCAACGGCTTAGCAAGAACAGGCCAGCCTAATCAATCTTCATTTCATGGAATAACTCAAGAGTTTGTGTGTCACTGTACCCCCTATTGTCTCCTGGTACCACCACCGCACTCTCTATATCCGCCCTTTCCTCTTCGACGTCACCATCGTCAAAATTCTCTGTATCGTAGAGTTTTTGCCACGCCATGTCAATAGCCACATCCTCATGCGCTGTAGTAACCTCACAAGTCGTTTCGCATTCGTGGCGTACTATCTCTGTGTACGTTAGTTTTATGGTGTAAAGCTTCTGTTCTTCGTCATCAAACTCTGGCATCCTTTCCTCCTGCATTGGCAGCTAAAAAAACTTGCAATCCCGGACAAAGAATATAGCTCTTTGTTGTCCAAATTGCAAGTCCCCGTTTTATAAGTTACTTCTTCTTCTTTTTCTTCTTTTTCTTCCGAAGCTTTGCAACTGCAGTCTTCGCACGTTTTGCTGCGGAAAGTAACCACTCCTCCCGAAGATTAGTGTAATCCAGCATCTCTTTCAGTAGCTTCTCATCACGAACGTGTCTTACTCGCAGGATAAGATGCTTCAGGATTTTCTTAAAGCGCGTCACCTTTTTAGGGCCGGTCAAGTGCTCGTCGGCCTCATACATGATAAGACGATTCACGTCTCCTGTGTATATCTTGGCGTCCTTGCTCATGCACTCCACTGCCCGGATGCGCGTCCACGCGCGGTTGATGAATACCGCTTCGTCTCCTGGGTCCAACTCCATCTTTAGAGACAGCTTTGTCAGCGCGTCGCCACGCGCTTTCACTTGTCGGAGATCTGTGTCTCCGACAACAATGATGACGTTCTTGACGGTCATAGAGCCTCCCCGAATATTCGTTGAATCTTACTACGGGGGACAAGCATAGTTACACGTTCCAAGCCGTTCCCATCCCTGGCTATCAGGTGATAAAGCGGATCACGCTTTGACCCACCATTACCATGGCCATTCTTCACCATTTTTCCCAAGGTACACGGTGAAGGAATTTGCTTTCCTGGGAACTGTTCCTCTAATACCTCATGGCATTCCCGAAATGAAATCCCATCTGCTCTGAGGCTATTCAGTGCAACAAACAGTTCATCGACAAAGCTTGTATCCTTTTTAGTGGACTTTTTAGAAGTCCCATTTTTGGACTTCTTCAGCATGGCGTACTCGCCGCGTTTCTTCATATTACCAATCAACTGGTAAAGTCGCCGCTCAGATCCTTCGATCCCCTGTGGGCTCGCACTGAGTTTGTGTTCGGGGTACTTCTTCGAGAACTTCTTTACAATAGTTTTATAAGCCACTCCCTTTTCTGTTAACTCTATGAGTTCCATCTTGAATTGTGGTGAATATCTTACGCTAGATTTCGCTTTGGTCATTACTGCGCCCTCCTTTCTAAAGGCAAAAAGATTAGTTCGTCTGCCTGGACGGGGAACCAGGTAGACACTTTCTCACTGTCTTTTACCACATGAGTCTATGTTTTATTGTTGTTATCCCGTTCGCTCACTAAAATTTGGGACTTGAAATAACACGCAGGGCACAGAAGAACATCCCGTACTCTACCATATGAGTTATAAAACACTTGCCATGGTTTTTTCGAATTATCAAACCACGTCAGCGTTTTATTGCATCCCACCCCACTACACTTACCTTTGCAGGGTATGTATCCAAACTCTCGTCGTAACATTCGTTTCCACAACTCAATTGTCTAGGTGGCTAAAAATAAGCCCCTTCCAGTAGTATGCGACTACTGGAAAGGACTCAAGGGTGGGCCCCTTACATGAGATCAGCGAAGGGCGTTGCCACAACGTTTGGCCTTGACGCGCAGCGTAAACTGGTCTCGTGTTCTTATACCACAATTACACGTCATAATCTTCAATGTAGCCCTCAAGTCCCTTTTCTTCGATTAACCACTGGGGAAGAACTATTAGTCCCTCTTGGGAACCTTCGAATTCTTCGCGATTCTTCAGTTGGCTCTTGGGAACCCATTCCTCCGTCTCGTCATCAAACTTAAAAAGGTAGGCCTTATCTGTCTCATGTTTTACCTCTGTAAAGCACAATGCATGTTGTCTGAACCTCTCGGATTCACCCATTGTTTTCTCCTCTAGCTCATGCGCCCGGACTCGTCAGTGCACAAGTCTACATCCCTGTGCAAGTTTAAGCCTATAATACGACCAACTTCTGATACGTCTGGTTGTAACGGCTTTTCATTAAACAACTTCTCAGCTATATAACCGAGGGCCAAGAGGCCACCCCCCATTACAAACGGGTAAGATTTTCCGGTCAAAAAGTTTGTTACCAAATATACGTCAGGTGTGCCAAAGTCAAATCCAGCCAACTTACATAATTCTCCGTCCATAGGAGTAAACATGACTCTGTAGCACGTGGCGTTCCCAGGCTCCCACTTTATAACAAAACTACCGTAACCCGAATCGAGAGGAATATAATAATCCACTTCCGCCCATTCTTTTTTTGTGTCAGGTATCTGCATCTTTGTTCCATCGGCGTTAAATTTGGTCATTCATCTCCTTAAATTCCCTAAATTCAATCCACGCTTCTTCTAATTCCGAGCGTATGAAAGGTACATCCAGTTTATTACAATACTTTATCCAGGGACCTTTCTCGTCTGAATCTCTTGGGGCCTCAAGCTCCAAAGACATCATGCGAGAAAAGCTCCCGACCATGCCATCGCGAGAAAATTGCTTCTCTAACCATGTATAGAATTTACCGCATTTCATAAAGGAATAGTAGTTGATTGGGACCAACATAAAAAGTGTTACCCGAGGACTAACATCACCTTTCCATGGCACTGCCAAGCCCTCGGGCAACGGTCGTTAGTATAGTTAGCACTATCGATTATCAGTCGATCGCTTCTCTATTTGTCACGTTACGTGTGACTTTCCGCGCCAAAACTCTTACAGGCGTTCTCACGGACGTACGAATCTAAGGATTTCTTTGTGGCAGTTCTACCATTGAACTACTAGCCCATATGGCGGGCTAGGGTGGGATCGAACCTCCATTAGCCACTAATTCGACCGTTCGTCGGTTACTTGCTCTGCGTTTGGCAATAAGCTGCGGGACGCAAAAAACGTAGGCATGCATTGAAGTCGGCTACAGCCCTGGTATATCCAGGGGTTTTGGTAGCCTATAACACGGACGCTAAAGCGAACACTGGTCCCAAATTATCAAAGACCGAAATCAATCACTTACTCTTCATCTGTTGAGTGAATGTACTTGAAAATTGCTTTCCCAACAGACAACTTCTGTATATCTGTACTGTTCGCGCGCTGGCGTGCACGCTTGACTGCGGAAATCAATTTAGAAACTCGATTCAGTAAAACAGACTTGTCAGCGGGGCTAATCATACCGCAGTAGTTTTCTTGGGTGAACTCCCCAACAGGAACCTGCTCCTTCCATTTCTCAATCTGAGCCGGATGCTCCACAGAGGATGGCACCAATACCACGTGGCCAATCGTCTGCTTAGTCTTCAACTTCTTATCTGAGTTGGCGTTTCGGTACACACCCTTGCTGTTATCCTCAGCTGCAAGAACTTCGTCTTTGACCCACTCTACTCCGGGCTGCAGTGTAGGAATGGCTTCGTATGTCTTCCGGAGTTGTTTTAGCTCCTTTTCCATTCCGAGGAAAAATGTTGCTGGTGCGTCCTTTATTAGAACTTTGTCTCCAACAACCAGGTCAGCTTTGGCAACTTGGTTTGTTGCTTCTTTTTGTAGAAAAGCATCGAACCACCTGGCAATATCCTTCTGAATATATTTCAACTTGGCGCCCACAGTAGTAGTCAGCGCTTGGTGCTGCTCATCAGCATCTTCCAGATGAGAATCTTTATCATCAAACATCTTCAATGTCCGATGCGACCCTATAAAGTGCGTCGCCCTCTTATCAAACGTGACTGTCGCCTCATCCTGGGTCATTTTGCTTCTGGCTTCCAGATCACCCAACGTTGCCAGCAGTTCGTGTAATTTGGGCGAACTCTTCTTGGTCTTTTCCTCTGCCATTTTCTCTTCCTTTCAATTTGAAGTGGCGAATTATATCGCGTAAGTCGTTAGTGTCAAGCGAAAACTAAGATTTATTAGCAGCGATGAGAGCCTTCACTACCCGAATGCTTTTGTAGATGTGGCCTCTACGCCGCTTTTCTGTTCGAGAATGGTAATCTTCTTTCTCATCAACCATGTACTCAACAATGTTCTTCAGGGCTCGGAGCTCTTCTTCGGTTAGTTTCTTAGTGGCCATGAAACACCACACCATCTATGCTACTCATCACATCATTAAGTGTATTTCGAATCTGGTTCAACAATACCTCCTGCTTATGTATCTTCCTCTGAAAAATCTCGATATCTTTTGTGGCTGGGTGCACAATTTCCTCCCTCTCTTCTTCTATCAGCCTCTCCAACTCCGCTAACTTTGTGGCAGTTGAACCCAAGGTAGCCCCAGCACGTAAAAGTGCTTCCGTTGTATTCATGCCGTACACCCACACGGCACAGTAAGACGCGCCGTCCTCCTGGCATCTTCTTCGTGCTGCTTTTTCATATCCTCAGCTACTTGCTCGCAGTACTCTCTGCCATAAAATCCCCAACAAGAGTCCAGGTGATTGCCGTTGTCGTCCTCAAGGACGTAACCCCAGACATCTCCAGTGAGATACTGGTCGTAAATTTTTACTTCATCCTCGAGTTGCTTAGTGATCTTCTTGATACGATTGTTCGTGATTCGTTTCCAGCCCCATTCTTTTCGGACCTTTTCTTTGGAAACGAAAATAAATCCAACTTGGCCTGAATCCCACCCACATGCGAATGGTCCTGTGCTCATGGTAATGCCACTGTGGTCGTACAAATACAAAGAGAGTATTACAGCTGGGTCCGCTACTTCCACGATGAGAGCTTCCATATCTTCCCAACCAGTATGATCGCGACCCTTGTACTCATGCTTATCGCCTAAGTCATATCGCTTGTGGAAACAAACCATCGTACCCTGGTTATCCCAATCTCTTGGAGATTCATAGTGATTGTCTTGCTCTATCCTGAGCTTCATTTGCCCTCCTTACTAAAACTGAAGAAAAAGAAAAAAGGACCAATCTACGTAAGACTGGTCCTCGGTTATCTTCTTATACCACGTGAATCAGCTAATTACCCACGCCACCCGTTAGGCGGTGTACAGCCTTGGTCAGACTTGGGAAACGGATTAGGCAGTGAAGGTTTGTTGTAACGTTTCCTACCAATCCTCAGCCCGCGCGCGCGCAGGCCCTTGAGGTCGTCGTAATAGATGACAGCCACAGTAGCCGGCTGCGGTGTCGCTGGTGTAAAATGCACTGTCTGGACCTCGTGCGAAACGGCCTCACCAAAACCTGTGCCCAAATTGCTCATCTCGGGTTGGGGAGTCGCACAGCAGTTTACGCTCATGCCACCACCTCTGCCCGCACCGTATGTTACGCCACGCGTAATACCCTTGTGGGTATAGGATGGGTCTACGTTGTCCCCTGATACGGAGTCAACGTGGAAAGCACTTGGTACAACTTCCTCATTATTTTCCCAACTTGTAGTTGTCACGCCTAATGGCGAAGCTGGTTCCCAGACTGCACAAGCAATGACGCCCTTGTTCTCTCCGTGGCCTGTCTTCTCCGCATATGAACTACCTTTTCCAGCGAAAAAGAACTGGGCTACCTTCTCGTCGTCCAGACGCCAACCGGGCAAGTTCTCAGTCTGGTACGGAGCTAAAATGTACCCCTGGTCGCTATCGTCCTTCTTGGCTTTCTTACCGTTCATGGCCGACAGGCCGTCTACTGTTGGGTGGACCAATATCCTGTTAGCCGTGAGATTGGTAAGCTCCAGCGAGAATTCGCTGCCTGCACGTCCTTCGACAAACGTGTTTTGCTGTTGCCTGTATTCTTGTATCGGTTTGTTGTTAATAAGAACTTTCAGCTGAAATAGTGGTGTGGATACCTTCATCATGGTATCTATTCTCCTTCAGAGCCATACGTGGTGGGTCAATTCCCAACAGGTTGGCGCCGTATGTGACTAAAACAAAGTAAGGGTGGTAGGATTGGTTGCCTACATGATCACGCTACGCCCGCTCGCGTCGGGATCGCTGATGTGACGACCGCCCTGCCAGCGGCTTGCCTCAGTTCCCCATTCGCGCGATCTCTGGGGACGTTCCAGCATAGGCACCCTTAAAATAACTGTACCGCCGGAGCATTTCATGTGTCAAGCTTTATCTCGTTTGACATGTGGTCAAACAAATTATAACCTCTGAAAAAACTGGGAGGAAGAAATGCTAACAGTATTTTTAAAAAACACTATTGAAGACTGCCTCGATTGTGCTTTTTGTCACGTAAACGTAGTGACTACCGAAGAAGGTGACAACTGTAGTTATACGTGCGGGCACCCGCGTGGGATGGGAAACAAACAAAGTAATGTTCTTGCTATAGCTGAAAATGCTAAACCAGGGGAGATCGGCTCAATGCCAATTCCTGAGGGCTGTCCTCTTCTATAACGCCTCCACTGGGATTTAAACCCAGGATCACGGGATCATTAGTTCCGCTGCCTTATCACTTGGCTATGGAGGCAAACGGGGTTACCCCGTCTTCTGCAGTTCTTCTTCCTCGTACCCTACCAGGACCCGGTTTGCAATTTCTTTGATATCCTCATTAATTTTAAACGCCACGCACCAACGTATCCAGGCTTCCTGGTCTGACAACGAAGTCAGAGCACAACGAGCATAGTAAAAATGCTCAGACCCTGAGTAGGCCTGGTGGATCTCTTGAGGGATCGTGAACCCTGGACTCATCTTCTTGGGATTAGGAAATCCTCCGTGGTACTTCTTGTACCAATTCATGTGCAGCTTGTCGCGCATGTGGCTCACCAGGCAGTACAATAGTGTGGCTCCTTGGAATTTGGGTTTGGTCTCACGGATAATGTCGCGTAGGCGGTTACGGTCTTTCTTCCATTGATAACTTTTCATGGTTTTCTCCTAATAATTTGAACTGCTTGAAAAAACGACGCACCCTGCGCCGGTCGTTTACTGGGTTGATTCCCACTGACATAAGTTGTCCGTTCCATGGAGGATCTGGTTCCCTGAAAGCAACATGCTCTACCTGCTCGAATGTAAGGCTCTTTTCCAGCTTTTCCAGAGCTGTTTTCGACGGTGCTTCGAGCACAACGACATGCGTATTGGGTTGAGTACCAACGGAAGACAAGGCAGCAGCATGCACAAGCATGGCTGCCCCGGTTCCCCTTGGCAGATCCCCACGAACAACTACATAATGAGTATTTGGAATGTGAGTGTCAATGTCCCATTCCTGAAGTATAATCATCCGTGAAGCCCGTGTCAACCCTGATTTTCCTCCTGGAAGTCCGAGACTAACTTCTCCTGCTTGCACTCCATGCACTGGCAATAGTCGCCATCATCCCAGTCGCCGCCCTCGGTGTGTTCCAGACCATCGTCATACACTTCAGCGATTACCTTGCATGCAATGCGAAAAGGTCCATAGGATTTACACTCTGGGCATCGTAGACCCACTAAGCAGTTTTTGTTAGACATCGTTCTTCTCGGATCCAAAAATGATATTCCAGTCACGGCGAGAAAAAGTTTCTGCGGTCCAGATGCAGTTCTCCCAATCGTCCTCATCACCATATCTCTTGGTCACTACCGTATGCGGCCTTTTCTCTACAACAACACACTCCTGGCCAAAGCTGTCTACCAAACGTTGCCCTGTCTGTACAGTGTCAAACGTTACAACAACTCCTTTTGAACATTCATCACATGGAGGGCATCCCGAGTGGTATCGTGCGTCAACATCACAGTGCCACCCACGCCCCCCTTTCACAAAAATGACTTGCGGGCACGCGGGGGTGCACTGTTGCATCTTGGTGTCGTTACACACCTCACATATCTCTTTCATAGTCCAAGCGCCTCCTCCACTTTTTTCCATAGGTCACAGCCACAGTGCTTCTTGTGGCTTTTGACCAAACATTGGAGACAGTAATAGCCACCGTTGTCCATATCTTCTTGGATTGGTCCGTCATGCCCACACTCATCACACTGGCTAAAGTCTGATGCATACCAAGACGGCCAGCCTACTTCTTTGTCACCGTCACACCGCCAACATGGGTCTTCGTCTTCACCCGGGTCTTTGCCACCACACTCATCGCAAACAGACGTATGATCCTTGAGTTTCCCATAAGCCTGCTGAGAAACCCGACGCATTACAGATTTGCTGGGTGGAACTTGTTCTGGCATCAACTAACTCCTTTGGTTTCGAGGTTCTCGAAAACTTCTTTGAGCAGCGCGGTAACGCCGGCTTCAGTGTGGGCCTCGACACACCCTCTGACGAGGGGATCGTCCCCTCCCGGAGTATAATACTCGTAGATATACTCCTTCAGCATGGGTATCGGCTTGAACTCTCCTGTTGCACCGCGTGTGCCCTCAATCGGAGAAGTAGGCCAAACCGTAACAATGGCCACCAGTTGCTCTTGGTATTTGATTTCAACAGTTATCTTATTCATTGATCTCCTCGACCTTAGTCGCAGTAAGCCGCAACTGTAGCGGAGTATCAGCATCAATGGCCAAATCCGTGTTAGACCAGTCAGCCCCTCCTGGGACGCGAACAAAAACGTCCTTCAGCAGATAAGAAGACTTGTCATCGAGATACTTCTCTGCTTCTTTCTCTGTTTTGAGTAACTCTACCAGCGTTTCCCGGCTCACCGAGAGCGTAACGTCGTAAGTCTGGTGAATTACTTTTTTGATTTTGATAGCCATTTGTCGTAATCCTCCTTCTCTGGCATATGCAGTTCGTAAGGTAAGTCATCTGTGCAAAACATGTTGACTCGTAGAACGCAATACCTACCTGCTTGTTCCCAGACGGCTTCGCTGATTTGCTCTACCAGCCAATAGTCTGGTTTCCCATCTTCAATGCTGGCTGTACCGTGCACATATACTGATGTGATATGACCGTCTTTATCAAAGCGATCTTTCACTGGGTCCCACTCACTATCGCTTAGATGCTCAGGAATGAACCTCTCATAGTCTATGTGATCTACATTGAACGCAGTAGACAGTGCCTCTACAACTTCTCTCTCGTCCTTCACGTCATGCCCAAAAACATAGATGGCGACGTCATACATTCGGTCCATCTTCTACCTCCGTGGTTACTGTTTCGAGGGTGTGTGTATCGAATACGATGCAATTCATGTCAGTATTGTATTCAACACTGACCACTCTTTGAGCTTCACCTGAATCCTTTGTAACAGGAACTGCATCGATTATAGACTCGTGTGCCCTCGGAACGAAATACATCTTATGTCTGTTACATACGTCTTGTATCTCGCCCAAAAAGTTACCTAGTTTTCTCAGATAATTCGCTGACATTGTCATGATTTCCCTCCACAGTAACGCTCTGCAGTAGTTCTTCCAAGTTCGTATGGTGGCGTTTGACTGCGTTGTACTTCTGTAGTTGTATCTTCCGTTTCATGGAACTACTCCACTTCCTCTTCGTTGTGTACTGAAACTTCCAAGGAAAATAATCAACAAATTTGTCCTCCCAATCGTACACACTGGGTTTGTGTCCCAGGTCATGCTTCATTTCTTCCATAACCAAACTCTCTACCAGCTTAATCATGATCTTTTGTGACTGGAGTTGATTAAGCATCAGCCTCCGGATGTTCTCGAATAGCTCTTGTTTCTTGGCTCCATTTTTCAGGAGCGATTCTATTTTAGCTGCGTTCATGTCTTTTCCTCACAGTCGACGCCAAACAACGCAGAGAACTGCTTCCACATGTCTTCGTCAATACTTAGGTAAACGTGTTTTTCTTCATTTTGCTCTGCCATTACTGCCCTCCGCTTTCTTAGTTATGGGACTTCCAATCCACTCTTCTTTTGCTCCTGCCTCGTCGCTTAACAAACCAGGAAGTTGCAACCTTTGGGCCAGGACATCCATGCCATCTTTCGATAAACACAGATCGCCAGCAAGTGCACCATTGTCCCAGAGTTTCACTTTAGTGTGTTGAGGATTCGTTTCACGGATTTCGATTCCCATTCTGTGTTCCGTTTTTGGTTCTTTTTCCAGTTGTTCGAACGCAGTTTTCAAGCCGTCGTGGTGGAGCTTCGTTCTAGCACTGAGTTTTTCACCACAGTCACTCGGAAAACCCCCATCCCACCAATCCGGACCAAAAACTTCATCGGCGTGATCACGCATCCATGCAACCCACGTGTATTGGTCCTCCAAATTACCATGACCGTTCCAATAATCAAACAACATCTCCTGCTTAGCGCGGTCTATCAATTCTTCGTTGGCCCACTTAACATCGGGGTCCGGCTCGTACTCGTGGTTCCTGTCTTTGGCAAATTCATCGAAGTATTGCTTTATGTCCTTTTCGGCTTCCTTGTAATCGAAAGCATACGGCTTTCTACCCTCTTCGGACGCTTCGCACTTGCTCACAAAATAATCCAAGTTAGTATCAGCCATGGACTCCATGCTCATGTCTGGGTACCAACGGTACACTGCCGCGCCGAGGTCACCCCATACCATCAAGCAACCGTGTTGCCGGACATAGAAAATAGCAAAATGATTCTCAGCAGGGTTTTTCCACTGTAAGGTCTCCAGATCTTCGCCATGTTTTTCGTACGTGGCTACGTGGTTTTTCCACTCTTCGTTTATAAGCTCCTCGGTCATTGTAACTCCCTTATCTTCTCTAGCATAGCCCGCCTCTCGTCTTCGACTTTCTTCAAATCAATTTTGAAAAACTCGGCCAGCAAGGATTCTTTCGACTGATGCCAGAGACACAGCTTGTCTGCGTCTACTTCTTCCGTTTCTAAGTAAGTAGCAAGATACACCCGCTTTTCGGATGCAAGCCACTCAAGGAACTCTCCAATAGACTGGCTCTTGTCATTCACAGCTTTCATCTTTTCGCATTCGGGGTATTCAGGATCTGTCATCTTGTACGTCTCCTTCATATCAGTATACAAAGAAGAAAACAGCGGGGCAGGCATCTTCCGTTAGGTTCAGCCCGGCGTGATTTCCCCAAGTTCGGTCGCGAACCATCCACCTCCTTTGCAGTGGACCTCTGGGCTGTTCTCTTCAAACAGTTACTTTTCTAATAGCGGCTGTCGGATCCCACAGTTCCACGAATGATCTTCAGTTTCTCCTTTTTCAGTTCTTTCTCCACAGTGCGAATCACCGCTGCAAGCGGGGTGCTCCAGTCGGCGCTGCATTTGTAAACCAGCTGTTGGTAACCTTCCCGGGTGAGCATCATCTTAACCTGGCTATACTTAGTGGAATTCAGTTTGACGACATCACCTTTCTGTTTCAGTTTGTAAACAATCTCTTCGAAAGTTTCGTTCTCACCAACTTTAACAGGTGAATTATCCACGATCTCCTTGAGCGTCGACACGGTAGTCTTGTTAAGTTTGCTAATCTCAGAGTCCTTGACCTTGATGACTTTCAGAAACTTGACAAGTTCCCCCTTAGTGCCGCAGACATATTCGAGCACACCCTCCGTATCCATGTGACCCCACTCACTAGGAATAAAAGGAGCCAGGTCCAGCGTAATGTGAAGGAACCTCCTCATTTCTACTACAGGAACCAACGCATGGTACTTGAAGTTGATCGTGATGTTGTCTGTACAACTGTGATAGCGGTGGGCAGATATTTTCTCTTCTGTCAGGAACACACACTTCGGTGCGTCTCCGAGCGCAGGTTGACTTGCTACGTACATAGCGAATTCTTTTGCATCTTGAAATTCTATAGTGGGCATTGTGCCCTCCCTTTTGTAGGTTAGTATTACTTCGATAACTTCTTCCGCTTCCTATCAGAGTTCAGCGAGCTGCTGCAGCCCTCTCCGATGTTGAGTGCTTGAGTGTATTGAATCTTTGCAGCTTCGGGCGCGTCCTCTATTATTCCACACCAGTAACGTTCGTCATGGAATCGAATGGCTGGGCACTTTTTCTTCTCACCAAACTTCGATAATGAAACGACACACTGGACTTTCTTACAACAGTAACCACAACCGAGACAGGCGGGGTATGTTGTTTCTTCCATAGTCACTCCCTCCACTTAGGTTTTTACTTTTACTACAATATATTTTCGACTCCACATCGCTTTGACCACTGCCTCTCTCTTGGCTCATCTTTCTTTCGACCAACCCAGATCTTCCATTTTGGACCAAAAGCAAGTCTGTACTCACTCACTAGGTAATTGGCATCAGCCTTGGCAACAGTGTCAATCTTCTCTGGTTCGCTGTTCTCTAGCCTTCCCCAAATAATCATCGATTCTCCTCAGTAATTTATCTTCTTTTTGTTAAACGCAATTGTCAGCGCCGTCTGCGCGTATGCCAAGTCTACCAGCCATTTCTCGGTCTGCCCTGTCTCATCTTCGGGATCGTAGTCACCTTTGCTGATTGCTGATATCTTCGACTGTACTGCGTAATAAACCTCTGCCCACACTTTCTCAGGCATCTTCATTTGTAGTTCTATTGTTTCAGACACCTTCATTTGTAGTTTTATCTTTTTCGGCATTGTTGCTCCCCTTTTCTCGCCTCTCCCTAAGCTGTTTCAAAGTATCTTCGGGCAACTCTGTCTTAAATATCCCATCAGCGTAATCATTCCAAACATCGAGTGGATTGTTATCGTTTTTCGCCATCTGCTCTTTGGCCCATTCCAGTGTGACGTCTCCATTAGTAAGAGCCATGCTCAAATCGCACACAAAAGTCAGACATGTCTCTGGGCGCTCGTCACGTGGGAGTTCACAACCTTCGGGACCCTGATGGGGACACGGGTCGTTTGTTAATTGCGCACGCGCTGCTTCTAACATGAACTTCTTTGCCAGGGCTTTCACAGAGTGCCAAGATGTCTGGCAGCAGTAACCGCATGATAACGGACAAACGCATTTGGGCATCTAAACTCCTTTCGTTAAAAATGAGGCAGACTATGAAGCGGTCTGCTAGCGCTTTTGGTTACGCTGCCTTCTTGACTCTCTTAGGTTTCAGTTTCTTGGCTTTCTCGACGTCAACAATGTGAAAGTCTACTTCGTAAGACCCTTTAGCAAAGTTGTCAATACGACCCTTGAACCGTAATCTGTCTCCCTTCTCTAAATCCTGGATACCCAGAAAAGGAGTTACATCGCGGACCCACAGGTGATCTGCAATTTCATTTCCCTTTGTATCACAGATATTGGTAATCAGCATTGTTGGGACTCTATCTGGTCCCTTATGCCAGTTTTTCCGTGTTCCCCACTTGTCAAATACTGCCACAAATGCCTTGGTCTTTCCGTACAACAAAGCTAATCTGCTTTTCATTTTTTTTCTCCTCTCGAAACTATCTTGTTAAACTGCTCAAAACTACCTCTGTCAAGTCTTGTCCTGCGTAACTGTGTTGCGCGTGGATACATCAAAACTACCTTTGTTGTGCTCCATAGCGCAGGGCCGCGCCAGGGCTTGGCTTGTCAAAACTACCTTGGCAATGCGATGCACCGCTGAGCACCACAATGTACTGAATACTACAAGAACTACCTTAGCAAAGCACAGCTAGGTCCCGCAGTGCAGCGCTGTGTCAAAACTACCTATGTCGTGTTGTGCCGCGTCGTGCAATGGATCGGTGCGTCAAAACTACCTTTGCTTGGCCAGGGGCAGTCGTGCGTAGCGCAGTTGCGGCAGGTCAAAACTACCTCTGTCAAGTCCTGCGAGGCACAGTCCCGCCTGGGCCTGTCAAAATTACTCGAAACTACCTCTGTTAAGCAATGCCGCGTAATGGGTTGCACAGCAGCGTCAAAATACGTCAAAACTACCTCAGCGATGTATAGTTACGTTACGTCATGCATGGCGGTGTCAAAACTACCTGTGCGTGGCAACGCGGTGTCTAGTATCGCAGGGATATGTCAAAACTATCTATGTGAGGCTTCGTATGGCGAAGACAAGCACCGCAACGACATGGGGCGTAGAAACTACCTTGGCAGTGTGGCGCAGAGTGTTGTCCCGTCACGCGGGGCGGCGTCTATATAAACACAATCAACTTGTCCCTCAAATCTGTCAGTCCTTCCATGAGTCTAGTGTTACTCCTGTCAATCATATTGTGGTCGAGCATATTGATGACTTGGTTAACATACAAGAGAGGAGCCATACCTGTGGCTTTTACATGGCCAGCTTCCTGACTCTTTGTAAAACGTTTGTTGGTGTGTTGGACAGCCATGTGCACCATCGTTGTTTTCAGAGGCATCGCGTTACCTTTGGAATCAACTCCAATCTTCCTGGCCTTGAGTTCTCCAAGATATTCGGCCGTTGTGCACAGCGCTGCCTGGAGTCGCGTGTCACTCAGTCCGACAGCGGTAGCCAAGATAGTGCAATAAGCCTTGTCATACGGCGACAGTACTCGTCCATGAATATTCAAAAGGATTGCAGCTTCTAACATCGCTGCTTTGTTTTTGAACGTCTTTAGTTCAGCCGGAAGCTTGTCCATCTCTAACTTCTCAGCTGCTCGAACCCGGTGTTTACCGTCAACACATACCATCGTTTTCTTGTCGATAGTAATAGGTGGAACAACTACGCCTGCAGTGTAAGCGCGAACAAGCTCATTTACATTATGATCATCGAGTCCGCTCTTACGTGGATAAAGACCATCGTTGAATTTTATTTTACTGAGTTTAATCATTTGAGGCATTGTTATCTCCTTTTAAGATTATTAGATTATCGAAACTACCTAAGCCGCGAATCGCTATGCTTTGGCTTGTTTTGCATCGGCATGTCAAAACTACCCTTGTCATGCTATGAAACGTCCAGTTCTGGCCGGTCAAAACTACCTTCGTTCCGCTTCGCAACGCCACACAATGTGCCGCGACGCCTGGATACATCGAAACTACCTTTGTTATGTCCTGCCGTGCGGCGTAACGAATAGTCGTGGTTGGTTATGGTTGGTCAGAACTACCTCCGCACTGGTTTGCTGCAACGGTGTTCTGCTGCAACCAAGACTACCTCTGCCCTGCGTTGCGCGGGATTGTCGCGCCTCGCGGGGGATTGTATAATAAACGAATAAAAAGACGCCGCTAACTGAGCCGACGTCTCCTGACCTAATTATCCTACTTGACTTTGAACGTACCCCATCTCTTTCCTTTATTATACGTTAAGCACGATTCAAAAACATTTGTCAGCTTTTGGAAAAATGCTATTCTTGCTTCCTTTGTAAAGTGGGGAACTGTTCTACTCCACGCCGGCGTTGATTTTGCATATCGAAATGTCCAACGAATCCCATAGGCATCATGGGCATAAGACATTTTATATTCGATAACCACTCTTTCTTTCCCAACTCGATAAAAACTCTGTTCAATATTAGGAAAAAGTGATTTAAAAACTCGGTCGGGTGGTCTTCGAATGATACAAGTCAAGTAAGGGGCTTCCTTTTTCTCTTGGCCGTGGCCGATACAGGCGAATACAACACCAACACCGCGGATACGATTCAACCGTTTAAGAAAGCAGACGACATCCTTGTCTACTTTTCCCGCTTTAACCGCTTCTTGGGAATACTCTCTGAATCTATCCACTAAATTGAGATGTTTGTACTTCTTATCGACCGACCTACTTACATGCCAAGATACCATCTCACAACTCCGGAATTGCGCCCTTGGGAATCGGCTTGTCCCAGACGGTCACTACGAACGTACCAAAAGGTCCGCCCTTACCTTTCTTGGGAAGATTCCGAGGAGGCAATGGGCGAAAGGCACCTACTCCCACCGAAACACCACCTAGCTCCAATCCCTGCGTGATAACAGATGGTTGTATCTGTGCAGCGTCGTAAGACAATGTAACAAACGTCACAACTTTCCTCCAAAGAGGTCTCCAGGTAAGAATACGCCCACCTGTGTTGAGGTTCACCGCCGTCCTGAAATCCCCGTAGTACGGGGGCTTCTTGATATCTTTCTTCTTGCCCCAAGAAAACGGCTTGTGGGTTTCGGGGTTAACCAGGATACACTGTTCGTGCACCATCCGCACTGTTCTCTGAAGCACGTTGCACGCCAGCTCTGTGGTTCCAGGAAACACAGCCTTTGCGGCCCAAAGGCCATCAATCAACGCACCAACAAATGCTGCAGCAGGGTGATAGAAGCGACCATCGTTGGTTGGATAAGAACCAAGCTCTGCTGTCTCTTCAGGAAGACGCATGATCTTCTCCCTCTTGGGTTGCACAACATCAGGATTCTTGCGGCGTTCTTCCTCCAGCCTTATCTTGTCCAGTTCATCTGCCACCATCCCCCGAGTACTGTGTTGGAGTAAACCAAGGCCAGTCCACTCGATGCGATGCGTAATGAAATCGCGCGTGCCCACGGGAATACCCACCTCGAGTTTCGCCGGTGGCTTGTAGTCAGCGTGTGTGTCAATGCCTACTACATTTTTGCCCTTCTTACTTTTGCCCTTGTTCTCGTCTTTTTTCTTTACCATTGTACTGTCTCCTTCAAAAGTGGTTGTTCCGCGTACTTGTATACCGCCGTGGAGTCAGCGGTTTCAAAACTACCTGTGTCATGCAGAGTTGCGCGTCACATAGTCTCGCAGTGTTACAATCAAAACTACCAAGGATACGTCTCGCGCTGCAGAGGCCGGTCAAAACTACCTATGTTTCGTATCGCGTCGTGCGGCTACGTCACGATCTGGCTTGTTGTAATCAAAACTACCTTCGCCTCGCGTTGCGACACCAAGTTCTGCAACGACATGTCGCAAACAAAACTACCTGTGATGCGCTCGGTTTGGCAGCGCTTCGCAGGGGCACGTCAAAACTACCTCTGCTCGGAAGCGTTGTGTCCTGTCCCGTTGGGCTGAGTGTTATCAAAACTACCTAAGTCGAGTTGAGCAGTGTTACGCTTCGCACCGTCCGGATGGTTAAAACTACCTCCACACTAACTTATTCAGAAACGACATACGTTCCGTACCCTTCTTTCTTTTTCCTGCTCAGAAATGGTACACTTCCCGTCTTCTCCAAAGTTTGAAAACAATCGACAATCGTTCTCGCTGAAGCTTTCACCTTTCGCACTGTAGCATCAATTTTGTCTTCTACTGTTCCGTTCTCATCCTCTCCTTTTGCATCCAATCCTTGATTCAACGCTTGGGTGACAGCACGCACAAACCATCCACTCAGGCTCTGATTCTTTGGAAACATACTTTTGAGCTTCCTGACTTCTCTCATCATCCCATCTGGTATATAAAGCGTAATTTGCGCCATTGTGCCCTCCTTTCACAAAATAGGTTTGCCAGCCACGTGCTGGTACATAAAGCGTCATTAGCGCCATTGTGCCCTCCTTTCACAAAACAGATTTGCCAACCACGTGCCACCGTGGCTAGATACATAAGTACTTATATTCTTTTACCTGCTTTGCAACTCGATTTCAGAACGTACGCGTTGCTCCTCGTCGTCAAGATTGGACATCATCTTCATGAGTCGCCGGCGTCGTGTTGCAATGTCTTTGAGGTGTTCCCAATGACTGAGTTTCATGGTTTGTTGTATGTGGTCTTCTGCCGTCCATGGCGCGCCCTTTTCCAAGGCACTACTGTTTACTATTGCTATCTTTGGTCCCATTGTTACCTCCTTGTCAACGTAACGACATGAAGCTGTAACGCCCGGACGGTTTCCTGTGACATCTCTAACTCTTGCGCGACACGGATACAGAGTTCCCCAAGAGGCCGGAAGATGGCACTATCTCCTGCGCACTTGGCCACGATACGTAAAGTATCTCCGAGAAGTTGTTTGGCATTGCGTACAGTTTCTTCGTACTCCTCAGCTTCTTTCTTGTACCGTTTGACCTCGCTGTCATCGCGAACGTGTTGGTACGCGACGCTAGTCAGAAGGTTACCAGCAATTTTCTTATACAATTTTTCTCCGGCCATCATCACTTCTTTTTTAGCATCCGGTCGCAGGATATGATAACATTCCCAAATCAGTTTGCCTTCCCAACCAGGTATGGGTCCTAAGGCGTGATCAGTCACAGCCTGCTGTAATATACTTGTAATCTGAGTCCTGGACCTCTCTGGGTCTGCCTCGATTATGATATTCTCCGGCCGGAGGCCATGGAAAATATCCAAGAGCAACTCCCGCTCCCAACTTGGTTTCGGTGTTTCTTTAGTTATAACACTACGCAACAGCTTTGTAACCTGCTTCCTGAACTTCTCTGGGTCTGCCTCGATTGTGATATTATTCGACCTGAGGCCATGGAAAATATCCAAGAGCAATTCCCGTTCCCAACCAGGTTTCAGTGTTCTCTCCACTTTTTTAGTTTTCTTCTTGGCTCTCTTAGCCTTCTTCTTTGCTGGCATTGTGCCCTCCTCAGTGTTTAGTAGTTTTCTCGAATCTCACCGTCCCTTCATCCATCATCTTGTCAACATCGCGTTCCTCGTCGTAACTGTCGCACTCAGGGCGCATGCAGCCTTTCCAGTTGTCCAGGTCGATATCAGGTATGGCAGGACAAACAGAAAACTCCACACCACAGGATTCACACTGGAAGACTGTGATGGGAGTTCCTTGTTCGTTTACGTCGTTACGGATTTTCATTTACTTATTTATTCCGTGATCTACATGTTTCGTCGGACCTATTTCGTGTATGGGTCCTGTTACAACGGAACATTCTTTGTTACAACTTTCACCTTCCGTTACTTTTATTTTTTCTACCGGCTCGACTTCGTCGTTATCGTCGGACTTGGGCGCGGACTTTTTTTCTTCTTTTTCGGCTGAGAACCCGGCATTTCGATCTTCGGGGGTTTCCATTTGGTTATAAAAACCCTTGGCCTGTTTGAAGCCTTCTACCAAGTCATCCTCAGAAATGATAAGATCTTTCTGCCTCTTGAACGTCCTGGCCGCAGCTGTCTCGTAGACCAGCTTCATAAAGGCCATAGACATTCCCTTGCAGCCTCCTGCTACGCGCTCTGCTGTAAGATAAGGAACCGAATGTTCACTTCTATTATCACCCAGCAAACGCCACAAGAATGTTATACGTTGTTCATACTCAGGATTCGAAAAGCGAACCGGAACATCAAAACGCCCTGGCCGATGACGAATAGCCCTGTCCAGATCCTCAGGCTTGTTCGCGGTTGCAATGATAATCAAACCCGAATAAGTTGCAACACCATCCAAGCAATTGAACAAGCCTTCCTTAGTAACCTTAGAATAAGACATCCCGGTTGTAAAAGTGCGGTCTAAGTCTTCCAAGAGGAAAACAGCAGGCGCCGAATTACCGGCGTTCTCAAAAGCTTGTTGGAGATCCTTGTCGTCCAGTTTATGATTTGAGAAATTGAAACCGAATGCAGCGAAATCATACGTCGAAAGAATGGTTCTGGTAACAGCTGTCTTTCCATTACCCGGAGGGCCTTCAAAGAGGTATCCCCGACGGTACGGGATGTTCCGACTGCGATAGAGTTTTTCAGACGCCATCCAAAATTCCAGGTCGTCTTTAACCGCATACTTAATATCTTCTGTGAGAACCAAATCCTCCCAAGAATGCTCACCACGCAACTTGATGTCTGTACCACCCCAGACGTTGATACACTTTGCGTGGGCGTGGACTTCGCGTCTAAGGTGACTGAGCATGGTAAACAACCGTTCAATGTGGTGGAGGTCTTTCCGCGGATAAGAAATGACATAGTAGGCCACATCTCCTTCGTTTCGTCGCGCCGGCAAGAACACACACCACAAGAAAACTTTAGACTTACTGCCGGGTATTGTGATTTCAATATTTCGCGCATCGTAGTCCGTCCGCAGACTTTCCCGGTTTGCACGTGGCCAAATTGGAATTGACTCGTCGTCGCTGTTGTAGTTGATATCTGCTATCCTGCACTCAACCGGGAAAGTTATTTTGAACTTGTCCAGATCTGCAAGTAGGTCTTTGTCAACCTTCTTGGTAGCTTCATAGTTGTCTTTGTTTTTGTAATTCAACAAAAATGTCATACCTGTCTGTATTAAACCGCTCATAACGGTATGCTCATAACGTTCCAACTTTCGTCTCTTGATTTCTTTGTAGATTCTTTCTTGTGATGATTCTTGCATTTAATCCTCCTTACACTGTAGCAAAAAAGTGTATCGCCCCCTGAAGCAGAGCGACGTTGTTGTACTCTCGAAAGTAAAGATGGTCAGGAGGACCACTGACTAAGTGCCATTTTACAAACCTGGTGTGCCACTTGCTTATGAATGACCTCTCTTTATCAGTGAACGCCTCCTTGTACTTGCGGCGTTTGCTGCCCGATGCCCCACTCCCCACAACTCTGTCCCACATTTCCACCATACAACCATATTGAAAAACTCTATTTATCTCATCTCGTTCGTATCGTAGTGCGAATGTTGGCATTGTTTGTCCTCCTTCTTTCTAGCAGTCATTACTCCTCTCGCAGGAAATACTCCTGCAACCCAAACCCGAACATGAACGCTTCGTGCTTTCTGTGATAGACGATGTTGTCTACAACATCCTGCGCTTGTTTATAAGCTTCTTCTCCACGCACTGTACTTTCGAGCATGAAGTTAATGGGTAATGGAGACGTAGGGGAATCAGACACGTTTAGCTTGATTTCCCAGAACGGACCATGTTTAAAATACCCGTTATCAACACTCCAAGTTAGGATAAATAGTCCTCGATGGTCTGCTTCAGCAACACGAAAGAATATGATGAAGCCTTCTTTTCCGTGACCACAGCAGCTTTCAGAGGTAGTTATGCCTGGCAACGCATTCATCGCACGACACAGTTCCACGACTTCTGGGTCAAACGCAGGATAGTCCGGTTCAATAACCTGCTCGGGTCGTGTCATGGCTTCTTCTCTCGTAGCCGGTCGACGATAAAAGCAGCATGCTTCGCCAGCCAACCGTTGCAGTAATGCACAGGAGGATCTTCGGCAAGAACATTCCTGACAATGGTTTCCACGGTTCCAGCGGGTAAATGGTCGCGCATCAGTTCATACATAAAACTCACTACGTTGTCTGTTCTGACGTAGTTACCTGATGCTTCGATGATGTCTTTGTTCGGATTGTCTTTGTTATCTTTCATAGGATACCTCTCTTGGAGTTGGTTCTTTTGCTTCTTCTTTTGCTTTTTTCGTCATCGTTATTGCCCTCCTCACCGTTTAGTCTTCCTTTAAAAGTTTTTTCAGTTTCTTCTGTCTTTTCCGATGTTGAATCCCTTCATAGACAATCATAGCCACAGTGGACCACACAAACCCGACTCCGGCACCAATTCCTCCACAGCCCGTAGATTCGTTAGCGGAGTATCCAACTAGACGAGCTATGATAAACACGGCTATGAAAAAGAATATTGCACTACCGATCGCCCGCATCTTCGCCCTCCTTTAAATCCAGCGTCGGTGATGTACCGTCGGGCAAAATAGGATGCACCACGTCAGCTTCTCCAGGTGGGACAAGGAAGGCAACAATCTTTCCCTTGCGCATGATGCAAAAACTCTTACCCAGCGAAGCCTGTGTAAGGCAGTCACCTGGGCGTGCTCGTAGCTCCGTGACGGTGATCACTTCCAGTTCGCCTTTGAGCATGTTTTTCATGTACTCCTTCATCATTTTCATCAGAATTCCTCAGGGTTCATCCACCAGGAAATCAAGAATGACATTTGCCTGGTACCAAACTGGTTGCTCATCATAATCCTGCCAATCAGAACCGGGTCACCGCCTGTGCGATGCCGACGTTCCGGCATGACTCCCAGTTCATCAAAAATCTTGACAGTCTTGGCAAAGCTGGCGTCTTCGAGAATCTGCGGCTTTACCATCTTGAACGGGAAGTCCGGCGGCGCCAGTTCACTTGCCTGGGCAAAGTGATGCGTTCTTTCTTTGCCTTCCTTGTCTTCGAGCTTCTCCGTCCAGGTATCGTTGAGAGTCTGAGGTGACCTGTACTCACCTTCTCCTATCGCCGATTGGTCTGATTCAATGTCCGGCATTCCTGGGCCAGAGCTCCATGTTGTGCTACGTGTAGCCTTACTGGGATTCTTTCGCTTGGTCTTGACAGCAAAGACATCGATGGGAAAATTTGGGATGATGCAATAACCCTGCTTCAGCGCAGCTTTGACTTTCAGGTAATACGTAAGCCTCCTTTTCTCGCGGTTGAGTCGCATTTTCCAAGGCTTGGATTCCCAGCCGTTTTTCTTGACATGAGCGTAATTGGTTTCGAGGTCTTTGATCTCCTCGCAAGTTGTAGCAATACGGCTGTTGGCCCAACCAATCATCGCAGTCTGGGCAATGTTCAACTCTTCTGGGTTGCGAGCCATGACAACCTGCTTGCGCTCTACCAGTTCAGCTTTCTTTTTGGTTACCGCTAGGTTTTTGGTCATCTTCTTTTTTCTCCTTTAGGCCGAAAGATACCTTCCGACTCCCGCAGTAAAAACATTCCAACTTCGCGGCCGACTCAATGGTGGCCACGAACTCATAGTCATGCCGACCAAGCCAGCATAGCAGCCGACTCAGCGGTGGCCACGCATGCCAGTTTGTTCGGTGTCGATAGAACCAACTCATGTCTTCTTTCCTTTCGCAGCATCCACTGCTTTGGCTTTCGCAGCCCGTCGCTCTTTTGCAGCTTTCTGGGTAAGCTCCCAACACGTCGGAAGCCCTAATCGTTTCATATCATGTTCTGAGGCCCAGCGTGGATCGAACAATGAATTCAAGTCCATGTTTGGGGTGTAAGGATCAAGAATATGATATACCATCTTAATAATGGAATCGCGGTCCTCATACTGCGTATCCCAGACGTGACCACGCCGGTTCCACTCACGTCGTGTCATGTCCTCAGGCTCGTCAACATTGTTCCAGTACCGAAAGTCTTCCATCCCATCTATCTTGTAAATCTCAGCAAAATCCCAGTTATCCGGTGTTCCGATCGGAAGCATATAGTAATGTCGTTTCCAATCCCATACACTGAAGTCACAAGAAAAGTCACCCTGGGGTCCTCGGTATGGGGATAGCGAAGAAAACTGTGTTAGCTTTGCGCACATCATCATTACCGTGTGTTGTGCGATGCCGTCTCCTGCGTCCTTCATTATCTTCTGAGCCTTCTTGTACATCTGGTTCTTCATGATGGTTTCAACTTGGTAAAGTATTGGGTTTATTCCCAATGGGCGCTTCCAGCGCCAAGCTTCATATATTTTGGTAGACATTGTTTGCCCTCCTAAAGTAAATAGATTCCTACGTCCTTATACCAGTTTTAGTGCACAAAAAAGAACTACATACACCCGACAATGCCCGAATATTGTTCTTGGATATTCTCCCAATAAAGCCTACCATTATGCCATGACACTACAAGAAAAAGCACATGAAATGGGCGTAAAATCAGCACAGCATTTTCACAACAAAAAGCTGGCTGGGGTAGAGTCTCCGTCAAAAATACGTTCGTTTTTGAACTTGTTATCGGGGAAAACCGTTGACCCAATTCTCAAACGACAGCAACAAAATATCATGAATATTCCTCACATTGCACGGATAGCAAAAAAACGCCCTGAAGATTTGGCACCCTTTAAAGACTATGTCAAACGCATACTACGTGGGAATGAGTATATACCTAAGTTGAAAGACTTTCCTGCTCGTATGCGACACCAAAAGAATCGAGACACCGTCCGCCTCCTAAACCAGGGGCGAAAAGCGGTGAGACAAGAACGTGCCTCCGTCAGAAACGCAAGACTAGGAACGGGAGGAACAGCGGCTGCTGCCGGATTAGGTTCTTATGCGTTGTTTGGTAATGGACCAAGTGGCACACCCCCTGCCCTCAAGACAAGTGCTGCTACTAATACCGACGAAAGTAATCTTCCTATGGTAAGTGGCATCTCAGCTAGTGCAGCACCGACCATACAAGGAATTCATTCTAAAGCTCTGCGGGTACGTCCCTTTAAAGGACAACGTTTCAGTGACGTTGTGGAGTTACGAAAGACGCTAAACCCCGGAGACATTCTAACGACATCTCACGCAGGATTCGACAGAAACAAAGCCCTCATCACTGCGGTTGGTGGCGATCCCTATCGTGGGTACCATGTCTCAAGTGTAACCGACGTTCCTAAAAACACAAGGAGGGGAATACGGTTTATTGAGTCTTCTACCGACTCCGGGGCTGCTTGGCGTGGTCGGGAACCCCTCAGTCCTCAATCTGATTACGTTATCAAACGTTTCAAAGACCCTAGACAAGCCAAGACATATTTGAAAAACTTAGAAGCTTTTGCAAAAAAAGAAAGGCTGCTTGAAGATCTTCTAGGTCCAACTGCACGAGGAAAAATGTATGACACCTCAACCTCTGTAAAAGGGGCTCTGGGTTCCTTCTTGCCATCTTCAGTACAAAAAGCAATCACAGGAAAAAAGCTCCCGGATGCGGGGAAAGCAGTATGTTCAAGTCTTACGGGCATATGTTCTCCTGTTCCACTCGCAAAAAACGTTCCAAAACAGCAACTTCTGCCGCATCATATACTAAGTAGTTCTGCATTAAAAACAGTAGGGCATTATACCGCCCCACGAACTTTTGGACAAAAATTTATCGAGCGAGCGCTCCAAGCGTCCCCGTGGTTAGTACGAGGAGCACTTGGAGCTGGGCTCGGTTACGGTGCCTACAAAGGTATCAAAGCTCTCACAGACTAATCAACCCAGCGCCAAATTCGAATGTCACCCGTTTCGGGGCAAAAGGCCATTTGCTGGCAAGTGTCATCATTCAGCACAAGATCAATGTCCAAACATTTTGCAATTTCTTCGATATTATTTACCGACGTTTTCATCAAAGCTTTCTCGAGTGCTTCGACACGTTCTATTGACGACTCTAAGATTTTCTCATCGCTATTATTTCCATAGAACTCATCGTCAACATGATGGTTCCCGTGCACAATCACGTCACCGTTAATTTCTGTGATAACCGCTTCCCCATGCGTACGTTCTATGACACAAGCCTCCCCACGCTTTGCACCACATACCGTGAAAAACACAGGAGTGGATAGAGGAGTGTTGGCAAGAACGTCAACTGCACAACCATAAGTATCACATGTTTCAAATACCTCCCTAAGAAGAAAAGATGGTCCAAAATCAAACTTTGGGTATCCATTAGGCGGAGCCCAATTGATAGTCGCCGAGTAAGCGCCAGGAAGCATCCCCGACAACACACCGGTATACCCAGAGATGCCCACAGAGAAAAAGCTGCGCTTTCCCTTTTTAAACTCGAATAATCTTGTTGTAAGTCCAATGTTGTTCAACGGCCAGTCCAAATTTCTCACGTGGACAAGCCCCATCTTCGGCGCCCAGCGAATGCCAGCGGTGCATCCAAATGCCATTAATTCTGCGCTGGCGTGGCTCATTTCATATGAGCAATTCATCAAAACAATGTCGCCCATTGGTCGACCCAGCGCATCGGCCCATGCTCGTAGTTCTCCTTGGTACCGGCCATCGTACAATTTGTAACCAAGTGATACGACACCTCCTAGTATAGTTTTAAGAAAACTGGGAACATGTTCATAGCCTTCGTCTGCCTCTTCCACTAACTGTATTACGTCCTGTATATCAGCTTCGATAACCTCGTTCCAGCGTTTGTACTCTTCCTTATCGAGGTCAATAACAAAGGTGGGTACTTTATCTGTATACATTCTAACCTCCTTTTATTAAAAGATAATGGTTACAATAGCTTGTACCACTAAAAATAGAGGTTTATGAAGGACACACGGATAGCCGCGGCATGTCAGCGCGGGTGTAAGGCCTGTTTAGCGGAGGGCTTCATCCTCACACTGCGACCGTTATTGTGGAAAATACTGGGAGAACCCGTTCATACAACAAGTACCTCCCACATGGGCCCGCCACGAGCCGCTGGGCGGGATGCAACTTATGCCTATTATTCTGGGTTTAGCTCGTCCAGTATCCTGTCCACAATCTGGCGAGGAGCCAACTTCGATGGCCACGACTTCTCCTTTGGAAAAAGGTGCTTATTGTCGTACATCCACATTCCCAGTCGGAACATCTCGTTGGCAGAATATTTGTCGTACTCCTCTAAATCATCCTCTCTGACACGACACTCAACCTCTTCTTCCCGGACACGACACTCAATATATAGTTTTTCGTAGCGTTCAATCCGGCCAATCAGTTCGTCTACAAATTCCTTCGGAGTTCGAGTGTCAGGAAAAGGACTATAAAAGGTATCGCCGCTTGTGTCTTTACACCACTTACGCAACCGTGCTAATTCTTTCGCAGCGTAAGCATCTGGGTGGTCTTCAAGCGAATTATCCGGATCAAGCGAAACAGCAAGAGTCTTCTCGCGCACGCGGCCGCCCAGGCCCGGGATATCCTTGAAAAGCTCGGCCAACCTGTTAGCCACCATATCAAGGTGTTTGCTGTTTATCTTATATGGGTTGACCATAACTGCATTCAGATCTGAGACTGCTCTGGCACGCTCGCTGCGAGCTTCATGTAATTCTCCCACTATCTTAGATATCGTGTTTGTGAGACATCCATCTCCCCGGAACTCGTTTGGAATAACATCCCAAGCATTGCGTTCGTCAAGGAAGTGCCGGAGCCGGATAAGTATGCCTACCAGGCTGTTTGTGTGAGGTTTGTCCGTCGTGTCGTTCCCTCGAAGAGCCAGTATGAGCTCTTCTGTTCGTTTTATCACTTCTTCTATTTCAATGTTTGCCATCAGTTTCCTCCGCTTGGTCCTCCAAGTATTCTTTGAGTTTGAATATCTGCTCGTCCATTTGACTCTCTTCGACCGCAGAAGTTAAAAGACGAAGGCCCCGGTGTAAGTACGCTTCTGTCGCAGTATTATCCGGGAACCACATTGCTTCGTCTTTTGCCATGACTTCTGCCAAGTGTTGTACCTCGGTCTTATAGGCACGAAGCTTCGTCACCTCGTCTGCCATTATACAAATCGCGTGAGAATAGCTGTCCGATTTGTATTCGCTTTCCTCAGCAATCCTCAAAAAGTCTTCTACTGTAGGATTGCGGAAATTTCCATCAGCGTCATAAGGCATCTTCTACCTCCCCTGACTTTATTTTTTCCAGAGCTCGGTACTTGACCTTCAACATATCCAACTCGTCTTCCAGTTCCTCCATCTTCATCTTGAGTTTTGGCGTAGCACCTCCTGCCTCAAGTGCTAGTACCTGGCTGTACAGCTTCTGCATTGCGTCTTCTTTCCTTTGGCAAATACCCTCAAGCTCTTGGATACGATTTTCGTACCAATTTGTTTCGGGACGATTACAGTGCTCACACTTTTCTAACCATACCCGTTTATGGGCACCACACTGCTCACAAGACAACAACGCTGACTCTTTGGACAACGCTTCCGGGATGCCTGGAATTTTTGCCATTCCCATCATAGGCTCCTTTTAATTAGTACAACTCCGTAACCCACGTCGAAACGCTGTTCTTCTCCACGCGACTGACATGGCCTACCCACTCCTTCGGCCACATATTGTACGCCACCTCTTTGAACTCTTCCAGCGCTCCGAGGGACCAGCCATCGTCACGTACGAAAACTATGTCAAACGGGGCTCTTCCTCTTGTCTGAAGAATGTACCTTGCTCGCTGAGGTGGCACTGCTTCGCCCTCCGCGTTGATAACAACACGTGTGGGGCCGGTTAGGGTCGCATGATTGTAGAGTTCAGATTTAGTCATCTATTTCCTCTTTTTCTTTGCCTTCTCGGGCTTTGGTTTTTTCTTCTTCGTCTCCAACAGCTTCATCCAGTGTTCCCATTCATATGGAGACTTCCAGCGATGAAGGTTATCACGTAAGTAGTGTTCGACGTCTTCAATTGCTTTATTGAAAAGCACAGCTATCGCCGGGATACTCCAACCGTAAGCGTGTAGGTGGCAAATCGAGGCCCTTAACAATTCCTGCCTGTCTGCAGGTTTGACTGTATCTACCATGGCTTACTCCATCACGTCGACCCGAACGGGGTCGCTGTACTTCCTGTCTTCTAACTCTTCCTGTACCTGAAACACTGTAGCTATAGACTCGGGGTCACGGTGAATCTTGAATGCTTCTTGTGCAGCTTCCTCTGGACTGTCTGCCCAAAGATCAATTTCCCATCTTACTAAATAATTTGGCATCTCGCCCTCCTAAAAATTTATAGTCGTTTGTGTCAGATAGAGCAAGGTCGCTCTATCGTTACATACTTATACCAGCTTTGTGGGCTAAAAACGAGAGGTGTACCTGTTTTTCAGAATACCATTTTCCACCTAAAAAAGCCTCTACTTAGAGGCTTGTCTGTTACTTCTTCTTTTGGCGCAGTCCAGTTTGGACCGAAGCCGAATCTCTTCAACAACTTTGTTGGAAAGCTGGGATCTAATAATTTGGTCTCCCTTTCCATGGATAACTCCATAAGCAATAAGCTTCTTCATTGGGATCCTCCTTCAGACTCTTTTACCACACCACACTGACATTTTTGCTTATTCTATTGTAAGACCACTTCGGTCAGACTTGTTGGCGTGTATAAGATTCTCCGCAGTGTACGGAGTTGAAGGAGGTACATCATAGTCTTGCTTGGTTGCTTGGATTTCGTTTGGAAGGTCAACGAAGTTCCGGGAAGAACTGGGCGCCATGGCTACGGGTAAATTATCTGTATCTTCTGCTGCTTTCTCTTTGTCGCGAGCAATGGCAGCGCCGCCGGCAAATACCGGTGTGCTTACTGCTAAATTGGCGAGGAACTTTTTCAGCTCGCCCCCTCCAACAGCTTCAGCCGCACCTTGTCCCGCTAAACCTGCAAGAGCCCCGACAAGCGCTGCTTTCGCGGCAGAGATGCGTTCATCAATGCGCGGGATAACCAATGCAGAAAGTCCACCACTGAGTGCTGCAGGTACTAAAAGGCGTCTCGCCATCGAAACGCCCAGCTTATAGTATTCTTCATGCTTCATCTTTGGCCTTACGTCTTCTGTCTTTGATTATTTGTCTGTACTCGCGTTCCCGTTCAGTCTCACATATGGGATCGTAACAATACTTCCGTGATGACGCTCCGCCTCTCCAGTTATGGTGTATCGGCGTAAATCTCTTCCCGCACCGGACACACTCTTTTATCTTCGGCTTGGGAGCTCGTTTGGCCGACTGGTAATCTTTGTGAACGGCGAAGCTCATCCTTCGTCTCTTCCAAGCTCTGCACCTGCTTGGGCACCAATAGCGCCAAGCCCCAACCCTCCAGCACCGCCACCGATGAGAGCTCCGATAGTATCGGCGTGAAGTCCCTTGCTGGGAGAAACATTAGCCTTTCCGCCTGCCCGGGCTCGAGCTGCGGTTCTGTTCACAGCACTTTCAAGCTTCCGACTGGCCCCAGTAATACGGTGGGCTATATCAGCTCCTATTTGGCCGCCATGAAAAAGACCAGCTCCAAGACCAAGACCACCTAGACCACCAATAGCCATCCCACGGAGTGCACCCTTTCCTGCATCGTCTGAGGCCAATGCTCCAATGCCTGCTCCGAGCCCTGCGCCAGCAACGCCACCACCTAAAGGAGCAGCAACACTTTGAAAAAACGATTCCATCCCTGGATTCGCCAAACGATTCAGACCTTTTACCCAATTAACTGCCAGTTTTACACCGAGTTCATAATATTTATTGGTCATTTTTGTTCTCCTGTAACTGCGTAAATAATAGGCTATTCTATCAACAGCGGAAAGCTAAAAAGTTGGACGCTACTTGTAACGCGGCGCCCGCGCGCCCAGGACTCCTACGACAGAAAGGTTTACCGTATAACCCTGGTGCCGGTGTTATTTGCCAAGGCTCCCATGACTGCTCCCCCTCGGAGGATAAAGAGGGTAAGTGCCTCGTAGCACATCACCACGCCGTGCGCCACCGCCGGCTGGGCTCACGCCGCATATAGACCAAGCGATATAAATATAGGTAATTACGGGGGATTCAGCAACGTAAAAAAAGCCCATCACTGAGCTTTCTCTGCTTCTTCTTGCCTACGCAATGCGTCGAGTTGAGAAAAAGCTCGTGCCGCACCCTCATCGTCCCCATACGCCATGCGGTCCCGAATCTCATACCAAATGGCCTTTCGACCTATTTCGTACTTGTCTCGGGGCTTAAACTGATTACAAGCCTCGTGTATTCTGTCGGAAGTTCTGTTCCTGGCACGAATTTCTTTTATCATGTTACTGGCGTTTTTCTTGTTACGAGGCTTTGCTTCGTGAGCAGCGGCCCGGTTTTGGATCTGGTCATAGGGAATCAGAGGTTTCTGGACAGGCTTGTCGGGGTCTATACCTTTTTGTCGCTGGAGTGCGGCAAACCGCTGCGCCTGCTCTTCCTGGTTAATATGACCGTGGTGCCGCCGGTTGACCAACTCTGACTTGCAGTCCTGGTAATTGTCGTCGTTGAAATACCGGGAACTCGCAACCTCAACGCCAGCTTTGTGTTTTTTCTTCAAGGACTCCTGCACCTCCCTGGCATGCTTGGCTTGGTGTTTCCTCTCCTCGTCTGAGAGTTTGCCTACGTTCTTGGCCAAAAAACCAAGAAGGTTTTCGTTCTTATCGTATTTTGACATAATGCCCTCCTTTCTACTTTCTTGTACCACATCGAAAGGCTTTGTTTTCCTGACCAAAAATGCCTATAATTAGGGCGCTAGGGTTAGCTTGGAGAATAACATGAATCACAGCGACTACTATGAGCTTGGGACTAAATTAGCCGTCTTGGGGGCTTTAAGGGGTCTTCCTGGAAAAATAATTGGTACAGCCAAAGGCAAATGGAGTGAGCTAAAAGAGTTTGCACACATCATGAAAGAAATGCATAAAGGTAATCTGAAACCCTTTGAAAAGAAATTCCTGGGTGAGATAAAAGAGCTGAGCCGACGAGGTAAATAATGAACGAAAAGACTGCATACAATATGGGCCAGATGGACACAATGTACTACATTGGCCTAAAGCTTGCAATGGATGCTGCGGGGATAACAAAGGAAGCCAGTAAAGCCCGTATGTTTCAGATGGCCGGTCGTCTGTTTGGGCGGGGTGGAAAATCTGTGGCTAAGGGTGGGAAGTCTGTAGCGCAGAAAGCCCCGGCTCAGTTACCGTCTCATATTTCTCAATCATCCCGAAGCGGTGGTCTGGCGATGTCTACCCCAGCATCCCAAGTAAAAAGCATGCCAGCAAAAGCCATGCAGTCTCGGGTGCAATCATTTGAAGCAGCCAGCCCCTTTGCACGCCAAGCCCAGCAGATGGGTTCCCAAGCAGCTAAAGGAGCTGGAGGAAAGCCTCTCACAGCTTGGCAGTCTCTGAAACGTGGTGCCGGCTACACCGCTCTTGGTGTAGGTGGCCTGGGAGCAGCCGGCCTTATTGGAGCTGGTATGGCTGGTCCATCACCTTACGGAGCCCAACCTGGTAACTTCCAGCAGGGAATACGCCGACCTTCGATGATGCACTACAACCCCCAGGAATATGCTCAGGGATATTACGGATACCAATAACCTGCTAAAAAAAGCAACACTGAATAGTGTCGCTTCTTAGTCCAGCTCCGGCTGGATTGCAGTAATCATCTTGTGAGCACGGTTCTCAACACTGACCAGCAGCGCATACATCGGACTGTCTTCGGTATCGTCTTTGCGAGCTTTCTGGCATTCGTTGATGAGTGCTTCTACCTTCTTTACAACATTAAGAAGTTTCTTCTTTTTGGTCAATTTAGGCATAGCTATCTCCTTTCCTTGTTTTCTTCTACCAGAAAATAGCCTATTATTGTAATTATGGAAAGCACTAAATCAGCGTACGAATTAGGCGTCAAACTTGCATGTCTGGTAAAACTGGGAAGAATCCCTGAAGCCGTAGGCTCACTGCTTGGTAAGAGAAGTATCATGGACAAACTCCGTGATTGGGTCAGGGGAATTCCAAAACAAAAATCTGCTCCTTCTATGATTCCAGCCGAGCAAAAGGTCAAGTACGAGATACTCAACCCATCCAAAAGTAAAGTTGTTCATACCGCGTTCGAACCTCAGCAACTCCCGCCGGCAGGAACCCGATGGATATCTTCTCCTGGAGGAGAATCTTTAGTAGCTGCCCGGATGGAGCCACTTGTGACCACTCAAGGAAAAGTCCCGAAAGCTTTGTCAGAACAGCTCGAGGGTTGGAAGCTCTGACTACTCATCTAAGCCTAATGCTTTGAACTCTTCTCGTAGTCGTTTTTCCAAGGATTCAAGCGATCGCATTTGGCATCCCTCTCTTGGGCATACCGTAGCGCAATCACCACAATTAAGCTGCAACGCATCTCTCATCTCTTGGCATAGTTCTAAAGCATTTGTTCTGGCAATTTTGTTTATCCCAGGGTTGTCCGAGATTACAATATCGTACATAAGACTGGCGTGCTTAGCTGCAACATTGCTCCTCACGGCTTGACGAACCCGCGCCAAGTGTGAAGGAAGCCGTCCAAGCTCTTTGGCAGCGCGGTAAACAATGTAGACATCCCCACAGTAAAAACACATCTCCAAACTGGTGTTGGCTACGTCTTGAATATTGTCACCGAGACACAGCGTGCTAATCCTGCAAGTACCACAATTTAGTTTTTGCTCGTTCATCCACCTCCCTCCTTTTTTAGTACAACTTTTTTATTTACCACAATGGGTGAAGGACTTTTGTTATCAAGGTGAGCCTGAAGCGTATTGGTAACCAATATCTGCATTCTCCTCTGCTCTTCGTCCATGCACTTTTTGTCAATGCAGACCTGGTTGACGCTCATGTTGTAAGTAACCTCTTTTTCTGTACCCAACTCTGGGGCGTGTTCTACAAACATAGGCGTTAGATGGTAAGACAACCCTTGCACGGCTTCATTACAAAGGTCTTTCAGGTGTATAAGCGGCTTCCTGTTTCTGTGTAAGTAAACACGGCCACAAATCTTACAAAAGCCAAAGTCGTTTGCAATATTATGCGGGTCTTCTCCTAAGCATAGACCGAAGAGAGTGCACGCACTACACTTGTGTTGCTTGTTCATCTCAGCTCCTTCTTTTGTCCGCGTCTCCTACCTGCATGACGGCATTGTGTTCACCTACAGTCAGCCAGTCCTCAGGCCTGAGCAGAGGATCATCCGAGATCTGGATCTCCCCGTACTCCGACACAACACAGTCCTTGTTGTTACATATGTGATATAAGTGAATAGCACCTCTTCCTTCGGATAAAGGCACACCTTTTGCTACGGTGGTAGAAGTTGCGTAGCGGGGACGGGAGTGCCAGCTCCTTTTGCGGTCTTTTGCCAGACGACTCCAATGTTGTTTTATCCCCCAACAGAGAGAAGACATCAAAATCCTCCGCCCTCGATTTATCACATACATGTTTCCGCACTGACGACAAAGCGACAAATACCATAGTTGTCCACTTGGGTCCTCGCCAAGACACATCGAAAACAACCGGCACACACTGCACTTACGGTTGATATCCATTTAACATTCTCCAAAAAGGTTCGTTGAGAGCCGGAAAGGCTTCGCTCAGCGATACTTGTTCTCTGACAGCTTTTGCCATACAAAATGGGTTACTGCAAACGCGGGTAACATTGATATTAACAAATCTACAGTTGTTCTCAGAATACAAACGAGTCACCGGCTCATGCATCCCAAGGACGTCATGTCGTGCCGGGGGACATAACGACGATGTTGGTGTAACCGGACGACGGACGCCCACCACAAAAATATGTTCGCAATAGTAGCACGCGGATATCAGGTTCCCAATAATGTACGGTATTTCTCCAAGACACAAAGTAAAAAGCCCACACCCACTACAATGCTTATTCACTACTCCCACCTTACCAAAGCAACTGGAAACCAGAACACGGCTGATAGAAGAACCATCCACCACATCCAGTGCCAACACTGATACCACATTACACGGGTTCCATTGCGCTCAAAAAACCCCTTGTCTACAAAGAACAAAACGAAGTGAACCACAGTGCCTATCAAATACATGACCCCAAAAGCTATTAGAAATTTCATAACGTGTTCCACTCTCCCTTCTTCGCGTCCGCGATGACATCTCTCTGCGCCTCGGCGATACAGTCGGGATGATCGCAGGCCAAGGCGTGGTGATAATGGTCCATGAGCCTCTTAGACGACTTGATTGGTAAGTAGATCAAAGTCTCCGAAAATGGCGAGTCATCCGTAACAACAGACGCCCGGAGATCTTCGCAACCGTCGTTTATTGTTCCACACGATAGAGGCAACTCACCCCCGGGTCTTTTTAGATGCTTAAAGTACGTACGGCCGCATCGCTTACACATGTTGACAAAACCAGCCACGCCTCCCGGGTCTTCCCCGAGACACATCGTGAACAGATTACAACGATTGCATGGGTTAGTCATAGTTTTTCGCTCCTGTTGTTCTATCGTCCAGGCCTCTTAGTACCTTCGCCACTTCCTTTTTTATTTCTTCTTTGGATTTGACACCAGAGCAGATATCGCATACCCATGGTGAGATTGCTTTAATATGCTCCATAAAAAGCGCCTGTTGCATCTCCTCACACAGGTTACGTTGGTTTGTTCGTGGTTTGTCCTTAGGCTTTTTAGCCTTTAGTGTCTCCTTGAGAACTTCTGGTACCCAGGATGGAGGCACTGTAAATTCTTCCAACACATATACATTTCCACAAACAAAACAGGACTGCAGATCAAGAACAACCTCCTCGATGTCTTCACCAATACACAGCGTGCTCAGCTTACATGTCCCGCAGTTTTTATCCATTACGATTCCACCAAGCTTTCCCTCTCGCTTTACTCTCTTTTGCACGACGCTCACGTTTCTCTTCCTGTAGTACTTCTTCAGCTTCATTGCACGGAATAGACTTACAAACACAGCGAGCTGGATTAATATAAGACTTACCACGCAATACATCTTGCATGTCGGAACATAGTTCCTTCAGCACTCCACGCTTCTTTGTGTAAAAAGCATTGGAACTAATAGAATTATATACAATAACTGCTTCGCAATGAACGCAGTACCACAAATTTTCTACAACAACGGTGTGCAAATCCTCGCCAACACACAGCGTACTAATCTTGCATGTTCCGCAATTTTTATCCACGTTACCTCCTGACTTTCCTTCCTGTGCGCTTACTATTTTCACGCTCCATTTTTCGTCGGAAACCTGTTTCGTCCTGTTGTCCCCACCCTATCTTGCTCTTGCTCTCTTGCTGGCGACGCTCAGCCAGGTGACAACGGCGATTATTACAGACACACTGACAGCTTGGGTTTTGCCAAAGTGCGTCCTTCATTTCTTTGCACAGGGTTTTCGTCGTCCCACGTTTGGTCTGATGGAAATCGGAGAGCGACGCTACGTCTATATTTCTGCTAGGAAATGTACCCCCTGAAGACCAGTAAGAATTTCCCTCCTCTCCATAGAGGGGAGTGACAACGATTACACTCTTGCAGTGAACACAAAACACCACCCTCCTGGCAACGTCTTCAATGTCTTCACCAATACAGAGCGAACTTATCTTGCACGTTCCACAGGGTTTCATGAGTCTCTCTCCACAGGTGAAACAATATTCCAATTAGATCGTTTGTTGTCTCGAGCGCACTCTGTGCACGTCCATCGAAAATATCCGCCTTGTCGAGAATCCAGATGGCGCACCATTTCTTTGCACAAGTTTATGGGAGCAATCCCTTGGCCTGGGGCATCTCTGACGAACTGGCGGGTAAGAGCACGACTACCTCCCATTCGTGCTATAAACACCTCCCGGCAAATCACACACATCATGAGCCACCGGTTGGCAGCTCCTTCGATGCTGTCGCCGATACACAGCGTGCTTATCTTGCAGGTTCCGCAGTTCTTACTCCTCTGAGTGCCTTGCATAGTCATCCTCCCCAAATGGTGGAGCGCATTTATTACATTTCCACCTCAACCCACCTGGCGGCTCAGCAATATTTATCATCTCTGGGCACAATTGTAAGACGTGCCCACGAGACTTTCCATAAGCAAGTTCGTCTGCGTACCAGGGTCCTCCTCGCAGGGAGCCGAAACCCCTCCTTGTCCGTGGCTTCTTTAAGACAAACACCTTTCTACATCCGCCACACGTCAAAAGCCATTCACTAAAGACATCACCCAGTCTGGCCCCGATGCACAGCGTGCTTATTATGCAGGTTCCGCATTGTTTTTTCATGGTTGCCTCACAAATCCTGGAATCAAAGGTGGAGCTATTGAGTGGTTCCTCTTATATATCTCCTGAGCTTCTTTGCAGTCCCTTCGGTCGCAGTCTGCTTGAAAATTTTTGTCTATCTTTAGCAACTCCTCTCGCATCTCTGAGCAAACGTCATCTATCGTGCCCCGCGGTTTTCCCGTGTGAAAAGCCCATTTGAATCCTGTCACTGATTTATGTTTACTGGTGTGTGTGATAAATAGCCTCCAACAATGGTGACAACAAAGCACAACGTCTATAGCCAAAGACTCGAGGTCCTCACCGATACACATGCTGCTAATCTTGCACTCACCGCATTTTTTTACTGGCATGGTAAGCCCTCCGTAGTCTCTCCGTTGCATTTTTCTCTGCAGCCTGTTTATACTCTTGTCTTTCTACTATGTGCTCCTCAAAAGTCTGCATCGTCATCTCTGAAAAACGTTGCCTACATGCCAGACTCTTACACAAAGACTCCATCGTTCCCCAATAATTTCCTGTCTCCGGTTGGTTATGATCGGCACGCAGCTGCAGCCCCTTTAGCCGGGCATTATGGGCAACATCTTTGCAGACCTCTGTCCAGGTTGCTATTCGCTTCTGGCTCTCTTTGTGGAATATCCGACCACAAATGTAACAAGACACCAGCGGCTGCCGGTGGAAAGACGCGCCATACTCACCGAGGCAAAGACCAAAAATTCTACACCCTGAGCAAGTCACAGTTGACACCTCTGATCTCCTTTACCAGCGTGTGGCCGATGCAAACTTGTTTTATGTGACTATTATTCATCTGCCAAAACGCGATGTGGTCAAGCTCCTTTCTTACACAATGTGGGTCGTTACAAACCCAGTTTAAAACTATAGACTCGTGAGTCCTAACTCTTTTCGAGTTAAGCTTTGCCCAGAAAGAATATCTGGAACCATGCTGCTCGGATTGAATACTCCAAGGACGCGATACAGCTGTCAAAAACGTCATACACGCTTCATCAGATAATAACCCCAATCGCTTCCCCGTGTATTTCCAGAAAATCTTACTGCAATGGTTGCAAACTACCGTCTCCCAAGCCAGCTGTCTCGGCTCCTCACCAAGACACATGCCGAACAGCCGGCACTGGTTGCATCTATAACTATGATGTAAGTCCATCCATCGTCTCCTTATGTATCTCATGAGCGCAATACGCTCTATACGCCTGGTCCATACAATCAACGTTGTTACATACTCCTGCCACTGGAAGATCTATTCCCCGGTATGAAGTTTGCTCTATTTCTCTCCAATGCACAGACTTCGCCGCCCACTCGAAAAGTTCGGAACACACGTCGTCCTTAGAACAAACACGAAACCTCTTGCCTGTGACAGGCCGAAAAATACACACACAGTATGAGCACACAGAAAGATGCTGTCCCACACCCCGAGGGCTGTCACCGAGGCATATCCCAAAGAGCTTACACTTCTTACACTCTGCTATTCTTTTTTCTGTCGATGGGGGCATGTCTTTATCCTCATTCTCCGGCTTCGACCTTTATTTACACCGGCTTCGTAACGTCGTTCTGCTTCCGCAGAATCGTTGCACACTTGTTTCGGGCATGGAATATGTGTATTATTCTCACGTAACGTCAGAGTGTCTCTTAGATCCTTGCAAACATTGTTTGCATTAGCTCGTAAAACAAGTTCGAGTTTAGTCTTCGGAATGCCTGTACCCCTGTCATAAGAAAACTGACTTTTTACCCAAAAAATGTCCAAGCAAAAAGGACACATTTGTAATCGCTTTAACAACGTATCTGGATTCTCTCCAATACACATTGTAGACAGCCCGCACGTGCCGCAGGGTTTGGTCTCTTCTTTCATTTACGGTAGCTCCTTTCTTCCTGGTCTTTGTCTTTCAAGCCACGCTTTGCTCGCGGCGTCCCTACAAACCAGCTTTGTACACTGTGTATGTGTATCAGCGTAGTAAAATGCACTCATTTCCAGTGAGTCTCTGAGCTCATGGCAAACATTGTCTAAATTAGCCCGCAAAATGAATTCAACGGCCCCGGGAATAACACTACTAAGCACACGCTTCAACCAGAAAATATCCCCGCAATAACGACACAGTGTTAGCTGGTGTTTAAAATATTCTATATCCTCCCCAATACACATTGTAGCCAAGCCACACGTGCCGCAGGGTTTGGTTTCTTTCATCTAGGGTAAGTCCTTTCTATTCTTATGGCCCTCTCTGCGTCTCCACAAACTCGTTTTGTGCACGGAGAATTTGGATAAGAAAACTCACTCTTATTTAACTTGTCTCTCATCTCCCGACAAACACTCATCTGGTTACCGCGCAGAACATAATCAATCGTTGGAATAGCACCGTAGAACACACTTTTCATCCAAAAAATGTCTCCGCAGTGAGGACACATAGAAACTTGTCTCCGCACTGCTTTCAGTGACTCTCCAATGCACATTGTAGCAAGCTTGCACGTGCCGCAGGGTTTGGTCTCAGACATGGAAGATCTCCTTTCCCCCAACGAGCACAACCCCTATCTGAAGATCTGTGTCAGATTGGGGCCAAATCCTTTTTACAATTTCGTGATACTCTGTCATTCCACACTCACGATTATCACACACGTACTTGAGGTGCATGCGCGTCGCTGTCGTCTTGAAATCTGGTGCGATGGGAGCCCTATCGTGAGGCGCATGAGAAACCGTGTAACGCGCTGTGTGGCGGGTCCTCTCGTAAAGCACGCTTTGCTCCAGCCAACGATCTGAATTCAGCGACGTGCAACCTCTCGGGGCCAGCGATGGAAGCTCTCCTCTTTCGTTAAAAGGTATTCGCCTCCCTGTAGCCGTGAGGTATAGATTACCACACTGACGACATTGACTTATGTATGGGGGGTCTTCTGCTAAACACAACGAGAACACCGGACAGCCGGTGCAAGCTTTTGTGTTATCTACAACCATTACTTTTCTTGCCACAGGTACTTTTCTTGCCACAGGTAGTCCTCCTTTCTCTTTCGCACTCCCGGCAAATGAACCTAAAATCTCCACACGACCTTCTACCATATGAGGAGAAGGGTTTCTTCTTCTGACACCGTATACAACGTCTTCCGGGTTTACTACGCTTGTTACCCATTATGGAATATGCACTGGAGTTGAAGTATCCAAGTTCTGCTGTTGATTCTTTAGGGCTTTCCCGCAGTCCGGGTCACGGCAACACTGCAACCCTCCAACTGGTAACTTGCGCGTAAGGTGATAGATGAGAGCTCCACACACACGAACCAAAGGGATATTCTTACGTCGCAGCTTTACGTCGTAAAGCATTTCACAGATTGGACAGATATCAAAACGTAGCCACAAAGTTTCCATCCCCTCAATCATACACTCCGAACTGAAAGGACATCGCCCGCAGTGGGGCTTTGACAGTTCAACTTTCTTACCCTTGTCTGGGACTGACATATCTGCCCTCCTTCATATATTTCTCCCTCTTCTTATCTAAACAAGGAATGCACAGCATCATACTCGACTCGACGTTATCAAGAACTTCCCGGCAAAGAGGCTCAGCCTTTAACATAGCGTCGCCCATACTGATTTTCCCACATTTACTGCACCGGATAATCTGCATAATAAATACTTCAGGTTCTCCCAGACACAGTGTAAACACTGGACAACCTGTGCAGCTGGTTTTATCTTTGTTTGTCATAGGGACTCCCGGATTTCCCGTAACATAGATTGCACCACATCCCGGTCTTGAGTATCTTATCTTTAACCGACAAACACTTAGGCTCAGCAGCTATACGTGTATTATACGCAATTAACTGACCGCAACGAGCACACCGAAAAGCTCTTACAGAAAATTCCTCTACGGCTCCCAGGCACAACGTGAACACTGGACAGCCTGTGCATTCAGTTTTCATCTCTACCTCCGACGACTCTTCTTATAAAACTTTTTCGTTGCATGGCGTTGTTTCTTTTCCTCCTTTTCGAATAGCTGTGCTGCGTTCACACAATCAGGTCGGCGTCCGCAAAATTCAACACCTTCGTATCCATAGTAAATGTAGAAAGATTTCATCATCTCTTGAAACTCTCCACACAACTTCTTCTGTGAAATCCACTTCGTCCCCACCCAAATTGTCAAACAATGTTTGCATTGGCGCATCACTGCCGGTTGGGTGCGACGAAGTGCTGCTGGGTTCCCCAGACACATTGTAAACACCGGACGGCCGGTGCACTTAGCTCGGACCATTTTACCTCACCTCCTGTTTGTCGAAACCACACATACCGCACGTCCAAAACCAGCTGTCTCCTACTGGGCGCTTCATCGAAGTAGCAGCAGTGTAAAATTCTTTACAGAAACTGTCGTTGGGTAAATAAGTATGGCCTGCCTCACAATTAGTACAAGCATCACATTGACTAATAATGTGTCTTTCGAAAACTCCGATAGGGTCTCCTAGACACAGCGTGAAAATCTTGCAGCCTGTACACTTGTTTTTGGTCGTCATATATCTTCCGTCCATTTTGTTATTGTTTTGAACCACTCTGGTGACACCATAGTTTCCCTATCTTGCTTAGCCCGCCTGTCACAGTCGGGGTCGCCACACGACTCCCAAAAAGTTGCTTTCTTTTTGTCATCGTGGTTGTTGGATTGTTCTTCTCTCAACATGTCCTCACAATCCTGCGCATAGAAACGATGTGGTGTATGTCCCACCATATAACAATGGCAATAAAAGCATTTGGAGACAATACCCGAATGCAGGAAAGCTACTCCGTCACCGAGACACAATGAAAACAGTTTGCAGCCGGTGCACTTAGTTTTGGTCATCGTCTGTCTCCCAGTCTGTCTCTCAGCATTCTCTGGTGCTCTTCTTGGTTTGGTAAACATTTAATATCATTGCACGACATGTACCTTTCTCTCTCGTGAGGGTTGCCTTCTAATACCGCAAGATGAAGCTCAGTGCAAAATTCGTATCCACTGAAGGAAAATGAACCAAAGTGATACCTCTCGCAGTAGCCGCATCGAAAAACAGGGTCGGTCGTGATAAACCCATAAGGGTCACCGAGACACATTGTAAACACTTTGCAGCCGGTGCATTTAGTTTTGGTCATCGTTTTTGTAACTCCTTTAGCTTATCGGGTGTAATCACCTTCTGTTGACATCCACGACACGTTGAATACGTGGGCCAGTCGTTGAAATGGGAAATAAGCTCGTCGCAAACTTCTGATGATTCTGCTTCAAATAAACCTATGATAATCTTTCCGCAGTAACCACAACGAGAAGTGTCATCAATATCCAGAATTTCATCTGTGTCACCTAGACATAGAGTAAACACTGGACAGCCTGTGCACTTGGCTTGGGTCACTCTGTCAGCTCTCTTTTTTGCCATTTCCAGTCTCTATTCTGTTTTGCTTTACACACTCTGTCGCTGCAGGCAACGTAGGGAACCACATTCCTATCACGCGCTCCACCATAAGCATGCTCGTACATTTCTAAGCACGTCGTTCCATGAAAGTTAGTTTTCCCTACATAAAACATGCCGCAGTAGTAACACTGGTAGGTGCTGTTATCTTGTAACAACATGTCTGGTGAGCCCAGACACATTGAAAATATTTTACAACCTGTGCAGCTTGTTTCAGTCATCCCGGGTTCCTCCCCACATGGCTATATCGTCCTCTGTTATTTCCTCATCCAACTTTACTTCGTTGGCAATTTGGCTTTCAGATATATATGTATCACAGTAACTCTGACATTCAGTGTCAAAACATGCCGAGTATTTTGGGGCCGTATGAACAAACACATTCTTTGCTATTTCCTGGAACTTGGCACACATATCTGTTTCTTCAAAATTGAAGTGGGTTGCCTTGAAATAAAACTTTTCGCAGTAGTAGCATTTTCGTAACAAAGCATGCGACTGAAAGAGAGAAACTACGTCGCCCAGACATAGGGTAAATACTCTGCAGCCATTGCACTTGGTTTCATTCATAAGTTATTTCTCCTCCGTCCCGCACGAACTGACATGTTCCGTCAGGATCTCTGCAAGCAGAGTTCCCGCCGTCTGGCGCGTTCTTACAAGCCTCGTGAAACTCACCACAGAGATCTTTATACTGAAGCTTCAAACTACCAACATAAGTGGCCCGACAATAACGACATTGGCCAACCAGGTTAGCCTTCGTAAGGCCTAGAGGGTCACCGAGGCACAGCGTAAATACTTTGCAGCCGGTGCACTTGGTTTTAGTTGGCATCTTCCTTTTTCCTTTCAGCAATATCGTTCTGCAGCCCTATTCCTTCCACTCTCTTAGTAACAGCGTCTTGGCAATCTGTACTTCTACACGTGTGGGGATGTCTGTGTCCCTGCGCTAACCTGTACCAAGCGTCGTAAAGATCCCTGCAAGGGGCAGTCCCAGATAAGCCTGCGAGTGTTAGTGACCCAACAAAAAGATGCTTGCATTGGCTACACATACCTATCATAGACGGATGGTCAGTAATGAAGCTCGGTGGGTCTCCAAGACACACTGTAAATACTTTGCAACCAGTGCAGTGAATTTCAAGCATCTTTTTTCTTCCTGAGGGCATTTCTATTGATAGCAAAACCATGATGGCGTGTCCAACCTGGAGCCTTTCCCAACAACTTTTGGCATCGCTCAGCACTGCACGCCAATGTCGCGTTACCTCTTCCTGCTGTTCTTTCCCAGTCGCCTGGGAAGAACTCTTCCGCGATAGTATAAAACTCATCGCAAAAGATTTTGTCAAGGTACTGGGTTTCTCCAGTATAATACTTCTGGCAATAATAGCAGCGCCTGACAGTTTTATTTATAAAGAGTACCCCGATGCCGTCACCAAGACACATCGTAAACACGGGACAGCCTGTGCACTTAGTCGTAGACATATGTGCCTCCTTTCCGGCTCAAGTTTCTGTCTTATCCATCAACGGAGCCCAGAGAGGATCATCATCTTTGAGCTTCTGCAACATCTTCTGACAGGTTGCATGATGACACACAGCATATTTTTCTAAGGTTGTGTGTCGTGTCGGACCTGGATGATACGATTTCACTATGTCATAAAATTCTTCGCAAAAGGTTTTGTCCGGGAACCAAGTTCTTCGAATAAAATGCTCTCCGCAGTGGTTACATCGTCTGAGTGGACCTTTCTCCAGAAAACCATCCAGGTCCCCGAGACACATCGTAAACACAGGACAGCCGGTGCACAAACTTTTCTTCAGCATATGATCCCCTTTCCAATTCTCTCCACAGTTTTCCACGTCCCTTTAACCGTGCGTCCTCTCTTTTGACAATGGAAAGATCTGCACACAGAGTTCCTGTAAGAAGGAGGAGAGAAGTTCTTTATTTTGTTACGGAGCTCCTGACAAAAGCCGGTTATTTTGGTGAATATAAACGGACCAATGAAAAACCTGGAACAGTAGTGGCACCGCTTAATCACACCGCTAAGAATAAAGTCCGCGGGGTCACCCATACACAGTGTAAATACTTTGCAACCGGTGCACTTAGTTTCAAGCATCTTTTCCTCCCGAGAGCGTTTCTGTTGTACACAAAACGCGTGGTCTTCACAGTGTAACAATCACAATAATAGTACTTCTCCTCCTGCGAGCCTTTGGCATCGCTCCGTGTTGCATGCCAATGCTGTGTTACCTCTTCTCGCTACCCTTTCAACTTCGTCTGGATGGAACTTCTTCTTAAAATCTGGATAGAACTCCTTCCCTATCGTATGAAACTCTTCACAAAAGGTTTTGTCAGGAAATAAAGTTTCTCGAATGTAATACTCTCCACAATAATAACATTGCTCAACTGGGCCATTTCTAAGAAAGCCTCTGACGTCTCCGAGACACATTGTAAACACTTTGCAACCAACACACTTAGTTTTCTCCGCCATGTCTGGCTCCTTTCAGGTTATTGTTATATTGACTCTGTACCCACAAGATCCTTTCTCTTGGTTCTATACTTACAACACTTACGTTGGCACTTAGGGCTAGAACACGCCAAACTTCGTGAGGTGTAATTGAACAACATTTGCACTGCGTCCTGTAGTCCTTCACAAACCTCGTCTACTTTAAGAGAAAAGTTTGTCGGCTGGCGACGGTTGCGAAAGTAGAGTTTTCCACAATAGGCACATTTCCGTAATATAGGATACGACTCAAAAAAGATGTGTGGATCACCCATACACAGCGTAAATACTTTGCAACCGGTGCACTTAGTTTTGGTCATGGTTTCTCCTATATGTCCTTATACCTTGCTGACTCACAAGATCTCTCTTCGCAGGCAGGGTAATCGCAGACCATCTTCTGTATATAGTTTGCGTGGCCATATGATTTTGCATAAGTAATAAATTCTCCACAAAGAGATGCTCTAGGAAGTTGTCGACCCCTCCCCATGACATACCCTCCACAATAACGACACTGGTACACCGTCTGAGTTTCAATAAGGCTTGCAGGGTCCCCAAGACACATTGAGAATATCTTGCAGCCTGTACATTTTTTGGTCATGGTTTCTCCTCTACGCATCAAAAGGGTTGTCACTTGTTGACTGACAAGCCCGCGATGCACAGGCAGAGTGACTACACACTGTCGTTCCTATTAGGCATGAGTGGGTGTACTCGTGTGCGTAAGCACGAAACCTGATACAAAGTGCTGTCATGTAAACCTGCTTCTTTCCCATGACGTACGTCCCACAATAACGACACTTGTCCACTATTCTAGCATCAAGAAGGCTAGCAGGGTCTCCAAGGCACAACGAGAATATCTTGCAGCCGGTGCAGCTCTCTTCGCTCATGGTCGCTCCTTTTATCTCCGGCCATCGCCGTAATTCTCAAAATTCCTTTCCCGGCAGAATTTGCTATTGCACACTGTCTTTGTGACACGATAGCTCGAACCGCTCGCTTTTGCTGAACTAAGGAACTCTTCACAAAAACATGGTTCGTGAAATTTCTTTCCACCTGGGAAGAGGTACCCGCCACAATAACGGCACACATACAATACGCCAGACAGAATAAGGCTGACCGGGTCTCCAAGACACATGGTAAATACTCTGCAACCGGTGCAATTAGTTCTGATCATTGTCCCTCCAACAATTTTTTATCACATGCCCAGAGATTCCTTAAATGCTTGTTGCCGTCTTTCAAAATCACACGGCTGGCAACTACGATTGTAGTCAACGTACTCAAGATAAAACTCCTTCACGACAAGGTGAAACTCTTCACAAAAAGTCTCATGGGGAAACATTGTCTTTCCAATAAAATAACTCCGGCAGTACATACACTTTTCTATCGGGCCAGCTGTGATAAAATCCCTGACACATCCCAGGCACTGGGTAAACATTTTACAGCCGGAGCACTTAGTTTTGGCTGCCATTCTTTATTTTCCTCTTGAGTGCATTTCTATTGATAGCAAAACCATGGTGACGCGTCCAGCCCGGGGCCTTCCCCGACAGCTTCTGGCATCGCTCAGCATTGCACGCCAATGTCGCGTCACCTTTTCTCGCCAGCCTTTCAATTTCATCTGGGTAGAACGTGTCTGCAGTTGTATAAAACTCTTCGCAAAAGGTGCCATCAGGAAATGAAAATGAAGTTTCTCGGAAGTAATACTTTCCACAATAGTAACACTGCCTGATCGGACCTTCTCGGATAAAACCTCTGGGGTCCCCGAGGCACAGGGTAAATACTTTGCAACCGGTGCACTTAGTTTGGGTCATGGTTTCACCTTCCCTGCATCCAAGGCGTTGTATATCCAACTCGTCCGGCTGGCACATATTTTTCCTGACTCTTATCAAATCTTTCCTTAATTTTTCTACACTCAGCACACCTGAAAGAGAAACCAGGTCTGTGGTGTATTCGCCGCAGAGACTCCAAAAGAAACTCCTCACAAAGGTCCTCTCTGTGTAAATAAGTAGATCCCGCTTGATGGCCCTCACAATTATTACACCGTCTAACGTCATCAGACTCCAGGGCCCGCACTGGGTCATTGAGACACAGCGCGAAAATCTTACAACTACCGCACTTAGTTTTCTCTGCCATGTCTGGTTCCTTTCTGGTTATATATTGGCTTTATAGTGCTTCCCCGCATTCATGTTATCTCTGCCACGCTTAGCCAGCCTCTTGCAATTTTCATGATGGCACACTGAGTATAGATACGAATGGCGCCCGGGGTCCAACATCTGGGGCCTTGTGATAGTGTGAAATTCCCTGCAAAACTCTTCGTGAGGAAACCAAGTTTTCTCGATAAAATATGTTCTACAGTAACCACATCTCTGGATGGGACCGTTCTCCAGAAAACCCTCTATGTCACCGAGACACAGTGTGAATACTTTACAGCCGTTACACTTCCCTTGGGTCATTGGTTTTCCCTCCTGCCGGTAGTCTGCCGGTCATTGCGCCCTTCATATTCATGCCCTTGGTCTTGGCTATCCTCGCTTCCATTGACTCCTCATGTTGATTCATGACTCGATTACTGTAATCCGCGCTCAAAGCTTGGCACTTGAAATCGCCGCAAGTTATTCCCAGACACGTAAAACGTTCATCCCGACGGTGTTTTCGTTGGTACGACCCTTTTATTGGTCCACACCATTCTCCAGGCTGGAACTCTATAGTCCCTGCTCCCACATTAACCTTCAGACAAAAAGGACATTGGGTCACGACATTGGCGTCCTGGGTAGACAAAAGAGACTTTGGGTCCCCGAGGCACAACGAAAACAATGGACAGCCTGTGCAACTCTCTTGGATCATCGTCTTCTCCCTCCACGTGACCTCCAATTTTTCTGACCCGGCGCCATCTCTCCTTGTGCTTCCCGTGCACGCATCTCTGACTTTCTTCTTTGTAGTTCTTCCCTGCGCAGCATTTGGCATTTGGAGTTGTCACAACAGAATTTCCAAAAAGGTATCTTCTCCTTGTACAACAAATAGAGCTCCAGTGTCTCATCGCACCAAGTCTGCATATCATCTATTATCAGAGGTTTGCTACCAATACTAACCCTCTTACAATAGGGACATTGACCTACTCGCATCTCTTTCTTAGGTGCCCAAGTATTCAGAAAACTCTCCGGGTCTCCTAGACACAGTGTAAACAATGGACAGCCTGTGCAGCTATCATGCTTCACTGTTTCCCTCCGGGCCCATTGACCATGTTGATCGCTGCTGTAGCATCTTGGGCCTTACTCACTTTGTCTGCTTGCTCTACTACTTTTTTTGCTTTATCCACCACGTCATCAAGAGCTTTATCGATGCCTTTGTCTGCTGTCCTGACTTTTTGCTCAGCGTCCATCATTGCCTTCTGTAGTTCCCCCTCTGGAGAATTCGGGTCAGCAAGCTCATCTGGTAACATCGGCATAGTAGAAGGATGCATAACACCAGGAGGAGTAGAAGGCAGATCTTTCATCTGTTCCATCGCTTTTTCCATCCGTTCTCTCGTAGCCTCGCGACCACGCTCCACGCAATCCTCAGACTTACACTCCCCGGTTCGGCCAGCGTCTGCTAAAGACCCGTACAACAAACCACACACTGCAGTCTGTGTCAGCCCGCGCTTGTCGCTGAGCATGACCTTCTTACAGTGAATACATAAGTACGCCTGAGTCGTCTTGATGACGTCGTCGGGGTTCCCGAGACACATACCAAAAATCTTACAGCTTGAACAAAATGGGTGAGTCTCTTTATTCATTGTCGCCTTGTTCATTTTTGCCCTCCTTTTTTTTCTCTTGGAACCAAGTATTGCCATCTTCTTGTTTGTGAGTTTCATACTCTTTGCCTTGATTAGTTTCTGCGCACTTAGCGTCAGTGCAAATAGACACCCGCTTCACTCTCACCAGGACGCCATAAAATTGCCCACACACTGCTGACCATGGATACGGCCGGCCGTTGACATATACCTGTTCGCATATTGGACACAGATAAGCGTTGCTTGCCTTGATTGCGTCGAGAGGATTTCCCAGGCACAACGAGAAGAGCCCACAACTTTTACAAAATGGATAGTTAGCTGCCATCTGGTTTCTCGATGTTAGTTTTGTTGAGTGGGAAAAGTTTTTCCACCCTCTCCAGGGCGTCTGATAGTTCAGCTGCCTTCTGTTTGTTTTCCTCAATTGTTACTATGTGCTTGGGAAAAGCTCTCCTCACTATTCCAATCGCCTCTCCCAACGCAAGTGCGCTTGCCCGGTCATGCTCAGATTCGAAAAGTGCTTGCCTTTCCTGGTTCAAAGCATTTACTGTGTCGTCCAGTTCTTTCATCTCTTTAGGGTTATACTTCTTATCGCACTGTAGGCATATCCCAGATGTCCCAGATACTCCCGGCATCGACTGCAGCTCTATGTTGCCAGCTGCTAAGTGATACGTAAACAGTGCACAAACTTCAGCCAAGAACATCTTCTTGTTACCAACAACAAGCTGTTCACAAAACCGGCAAAAGTAAGCCTTGCTTGCCCTGATTGCGTCAAACGGATTCCCCATGCATATAGCCGAAACTTTGCAAAGGGAACAAAAACGTGTTGAGTCGCTCATACATTTCCTCCTTTCCATTCCCTTATACCGCATCCGTGCGGGGATTATTCTTCGTCGTCATCATCGCTACTACTGCTAGCCGTGTGTGCAGGTAAAGAAATGGGCACGAGATAATCTGCCTTCCCTGGTGGGAATGACCCAGGGATGAGACCCTTTATAGCGCCCGTACTTCCTCCTGGGATAAGACCCTTCAAAGCGGCCGTACTTCCTCCGAGCTGAAGACTAAGAGGACTCTGCATCTGGTGGGCAAGTTGATTATACCGGGAATGCTGTGCTGCCTGGGCACCCCGAATACTTCCCCTCAGTTGATTGAGACCATGAGCACTCAACTGAGCGCCCTGCTGCATTGTTTTCTGCAAAAACTCTTGGTGGTTGATTAGCTCTCTCTGCTTGAGAACCTCATCGTATGCCTCGACACACCTGGGTGACGAACAACAACTTTCAGCTATGTTTACACCCATTATTTTGTAAAACAACGCACACACTGCTGACAGTGGAATCCTGTGGCTGGCAATGATTAGATGATCACAATAATCACAATAGAGCATTTTAGCCGCCACGAACTTGTCCAAGCTTGGGTCTCCCAGGCACATACCGAAAAGCTTGCACCGGGAACAAAGGGGATGGGTTCCCCGGTCAACTTTGTTTGGCATTGGGTCGCTCCTTAAATTTCAGCTTTGGTGGCTTATGATAAGTAAATTTGTTCGGTTTAGTGTTCGCTTCCTTAATACAAGTGGGGTTTCTCAGGCACGCTGCAACAAATCCCCTATCGATAAACTCGTCGTAGAGCTCTTTACACAACTCTCGGACATCAATAACTTTGTAGTTGTACATCACCTCAAGACAGTAAGGGCAGAAGGAAACACCATACGAAGGAAAAATATCTGTTGGGTTCCCCAGACACATCGAAAACAGAGGACATCCACCGCAACGTGATTTTTTAGCCATGGGGTCGCTCCTCAAAACTTAGGGTTGGTGGCGGCGACTGCAAATCATATCGGATGTGAGCACGGCAGTCAGAGTTCTTCTCACACAATTTGATAAATCCCATATGCAGAATCTCGTTGTAGAACTTCTCACACAGCTTCCTGGCGTTAACAATCTTAGAAGCGCACTTCACGTCAAGACAACGAGGGCACATCCTCAGCTGATAGTCATCAGCAATAAGGAGAAAGATTGGGTTACTAACAATGTCCGCTGGCTCCCCCAGACACACTGCAAACAGTGGACACCCTGTGCACCGAGATTTATCTGACACTGGGTCGCTCCTCAAATTTTATGGATTTAAAACCTGGCAAACGGTGTTCAGAGTACTTCTTATTTTGGTCCATACACTCCAGCTCTTTCTCAGAACAATCTGGGTTGGAACACACTCTGATGCGATTATAACCTATGAACTCTAGGTAGATACCTGGACACAATTTTTGGATGTGTATGCTCTTCCTGTAATAGAGTACATAAAGACAGTGCGGACATATACCCACACGAGAACTATAAACAAGATAGTCATGGTCCCCACCACACATCGAAAACAGAGGACACCCACCGCAGCGTGCTTCTTTAGCCATGAGGTCTCTCCTCGTAATCAATAAACATCGACAAGCACATGTCTCTTGGGATTTCTGGACTCCCATTTGCCTGTAGCTCCTCTTCTCTTCTCAGGCAATTAGGATCGGTAAGGCACACAAGAATACGGCTCGCCCCCACAAGCTGGGCATAAAACTCTCCGCACAGTGCTGCCAGGTCTATGTATCGACCATAGTACCTCACCTGAATACAATGCGGGCACAGCGTTACATTTGAGTTGATAACAATGTTGCGTGGGTGACCACTGCACATCGACACCAAAATGCAGCCACCGCAACGTGATTTATTTTCCATGGGGTCGCTCCTCGAAAGTTATTTCTCTGACTTCTTTTAGCTTGGCTTCTAAGTGTCTGAACGAGTCTGACACTTCATGTTCTATTCCCCGCTCGTGTCTCTCCTTTAAACACTCAGGTCTATGACACAACGTCATCAAACCATGATTCAGAAACGCGCTGTAGAAGTCTGAACAAAGCTCTCTGATATTAATAGAGAACCTGCCATACAGCACCTGTAAACAACAAGGGCACATAACTGTGTAAAGCCCTGTAACAACAACGTCCATGGGGCATCCCAGGCACAGTGTAAACATTGGACAGCCGGTGCAACGTGAATTACTTTCCATAAAGCCTCCACCAGCGCCTCCTCTTCTTGAAGTTTATTGCCATTGGTATTGGCACAGTGTAGCTGTACTTACTGGATGCTCTCTCCTCCTCGCGACATTTATCATTTCCCCCGCAGCCCTCGAAGTACCCCGATTCCGCAAATACACCCGTTTCCATAAATTCACTATAGAGCCCTTCACACAACTCTTTGATGCTAATCGTTTTCCCCCCATACATTACGTTGAGGCAGTGAGGACACATCTTTATCACCAAATGATTGTCCCTCCTAATATTTCCCGGCTCTCCCAGACACATCGTAAATATCGGGCACCCTGTGCAGCGTGATTTACTTCGCATAGCGTCGCCTCTCGTACTTTAGTTTTGACGGCACATGATAACAGTGTCGTTTATCTCTCGCCTCCTCTTTGTAATGACAATATTCACCCAGAAAACACGGTGTAACATTTCCCTTATCTACGAACGCGTTGTATATCTCTTCGCACAATTTTCCAACTGGGATAATTGTATCGCCGCACCTCACCACCAAACAGTGGGGACACAGTCCCACACTATACTTCGCAGCCAGACGGTCCGGGGCTCCGAGACACTGTGTAAACAATGGGCACCCGGTGCAGCGTGATTTACTTCGCATGGCGTCGCTCCTCGTAGTCTATCCTTACGACCCTTTGATACAGATTTGGCCCTCGACTACACCCAGGATCGAGACACCGGGTAAGATATCCATGGTCGATAAAAGAATCGTAAAACTCTGGACACAATTTGCTAACAGGGATTTTCTTCCTATAAAACCGTACAATTAGACACTGCGAGCACATAGCAAGGTTAGCAGGCGTAGCACTAACAACGAACTTCTCCGGGGCTCCGAGACACAGTGTAAACATTGGACAGCCGGTGCACCTCGACTGCAGTTTATTTTCCATAGCATCGCTCCTTGAACACCGGTAGTTTCGATGAATAAAAGATAGCGTCCCAAGAGTCTTTCTCTCTCGTATTAGCCAACGCTCCTATGTTACATTCATCACTGCAAAACACTCTCCCCTTCTCGAACTTTTTCATCTGGTGATAAAAGTCTGGACACAGTTCAGTGAGAGGCATTTCTTTCCCGTGGAAGGACACCTTTAAACACCAGGGGCACATGAGTATTGTGGTTACCACCTTGATTATTGAGTCTTCTACCTGGTCGCTTGGATCTCCCAGACACATTGAAAACACCGGACAACCAGTGCACCTCGACTGCAGTTTATTTTCCATCAGGCTCACCTCTGAATACCAAAGTGTTGTAGTCAGGTCGCGGTAATCTTTTCGCCCGGAACATTATAGTTTCGTTGTCAAGTAGCATCATATCTTTCGCCCTTAGTTCGTCCAATTTTCTTTCGCATCCCAACGTCTCAAGGCAAGCTGATACCCATATTCCTTCTTTCACTACAATCCTTTTGTACATCTCTCTGCACAACTCCAGACCAGGGATGCGACACTGGTCAATACGAACGTTCAGACAGCAAGCACAAATGGTGTCAACAAGACTCACAGCATCACTTGGGTGCCCGAGACACATCGTAAACAACGGACAACCAGTGCAATTTTGCTTCTCACTTCTGGACCTGCTTACGTTGTACATTGGGATCTCCCCTGAAAGTTAAAGTCTCAATATCTGGAAGGACAAGTTGAAGTCTTTCATGCAGCGCTGCCCCCTTGAGAATATGCGTACCCTCGGCTACACACTTCGGAGTGTGACCACAGGCTTTTAAAAGGTCTAAGTGTGACACCATTCCCATGTATAGTTCTCTGCACGTATCCAAAACTGAAACACGGTGGTCACCAAAGTAAAAGTAAAGATGAAGACAGCGGTAACACAAAACCATAGTGCCATCAGTAATACCTTGTGGTACTCCCAGGCACAGTGTAAACAGTGGACAGCCGGTGCAGTGTGAGTTACTTTTTTTCTTTGACATCGTCTTCTCTCCTGAACACCAAGCTGTCGATGTCCGGCAGTTCCTCTCTAACGTCTACATATTGTTTTCTCATGTTTCCATCCATCACCTTCTGGGTCTCGATTTTACACGCTTGCGTGGCCATGCACACCACTATCTTGTAATCGTTTACTGCCAACCAAAAGTACAACTCTCTGCACAACTCCAGAACAGAAATACGTCGACGATGGAAATCAATGTATAAGCACTTGTAACAGAATATCCCATTGCGGCTGCTCCTCACCAGCCCACGGGGATCACCCAGACACATAGTAAATATCTGGCAACCAGTGCACCGGACCGACGAGTTATTCTTTGTCGAGGGCAGCACGGAGAACCTCGCTTAAATCTAAATGCTGTGTGAGACCAAGGCTCAAGCCCATGTCACCATGATACGCGTTTTCTCCCACCTCATCCCTTGAACGCTTACAAGGTGCCTGTTCACAACCTATCCAATTGCCATGTGTCATTGCTTCTGCAACAAATGCCCCGCAGACACTGTGTAGTGACGCTACTTTTTTTACATCGAGTGTCGAACTTACTCTTAGTCTTCCCAGCATGTGAAAGATAGTCCCGCAGAACCTACAAATAACATACTCCTGTGTTAGTTCTTTTATATCGTTCAACGGTATGCACTGACTGCTCAGCCGGCAACGCCCGCAAAGAGGACGTGATAATCTGTTATTCTCCACCATTGCCCTCCTTATGGTTATTTATTTTTCTTGTTCTTGAAAGCAATACCTAAAAGATCCGACATCTCATCTAGCCCAATAATGTTCGCAGTCTCCACGTTGGTATTCTTGATCTGTTGTGAAACGCTCCGGCTCATATTTCTAAGATGATTCATCGCATCGAGACCCATTTTACTCTCGCCTACCATGCTGTTTTGACTACAAGAATCTCTGCTGCACGCTATCCAGTTACCATGCTCCAGGGCTGACGCCACGAAGGCACCACAAATGCTATATAATGATGCAACCTTTTTCGGATCACTCCCCGCGATTGCACCGCCGTCAGTGTTTACGTGGAAAACATCTCCGCAGAACCGACAGATCGCATAATCCACAGCAAGCTCTCTCATATTGTTCAGCGGCATACACTGACTGCTCAGCCGGCAGCGCCCACAAAAGGGACGTGTTAGTTTATCACCGCTCAAGTCGTTCATCTATTTTTCCCCTTGACTTCCATAGCAGGACTCACCGTTCGTACCAACATAAGACACACTGTCCGGAATACGTAGGCGGTTAAGAACCTTTATATACAAACACGAATTGTCAACACATCTTACCAGATTCCCAAATTACATAGACTCTGCTATGAAGGCACCGCAAACGTCGTATAATGTCGCAACTCTTTTACCACCAAAACCCGCAACAATACCCTTGAC
>SDBV01000292.1_pt1 | contig 69866 bp, 55 predicted proteins | sample 2277081 | NCBI WGS metagenome assembly SDBV01 (sample SAMN10402039, study PRJNA504765) | marine sediment metagenome | isolation source: marine sediment core GS10_PC15, 223 cmbsf | place: Arctic Ocean: Southern Knipovich Ridge | collected 2010
ACCGTCGAAACAGCCGTGACTTTGTCGGTTGGATAAAGAGGCAAATGACTCGCGCTGAGCTCGTTGAACAGGTCGAGGCTTCTCGCCGTCAAAACCCGGATGCCGACGGCCGACGCATCACCATCCAGAAAGGCGAGAAATACATCACTGTTCGGTCCGATGGTCAGGGATACCTGATGTTCATTGGCAGCGTCAGTGAGGGAGGAGTAGAACTCACTTTCTTCTACCTCGGCCACCTCCAACTTACGCAAGGTTCAGGGGCCGGCTCCGCCACGCCCAAGGCTGGCTTGATGCGGGTCCGGGTCCTCGATCCACAAGGCAAGCCGCCGACGGCTGCCGTAGAGGACGCCGCAGCAGCAAACGACGCCGACCCGCCAACTACGCCTGCGGAAGGAAACTCCGACGGTGAGGCAGACGAATACACGGCCCCCATCACGGTCTTTGGGCGTGCCCTGGATGTGCAGGGAAAGCCGATCGCGGAAGGCGAGATCTTTCTCGCATCACGGCAACCCGGCCACAAGCGGCTCGCCCAGACAACGTCCGCGGCGGACGGCTCCTACCGATTCGAGGATGTCTCGCTGTCGATCAAGAGACCGGACACCAACGCAGGACGGAATGCTGGCTCCTTTGAAGTGTTCGGCATCGCCGAGGGGTACGCACTGGCCTGGCGACCGAAGAAGTCCTTCTATCCTGATAGGAAGCATGTCCTCGACACGTGGGGCGATTCAAACCGCGACCAGCCGCCGGGCTACGGTACCGAGGACCCGATCGAATTGGACCTGACGTTCGGTCCGCCAAAGACGATCCGCGGCAGAATCGTCGACGAGCGTGGGCAGCCGATTCCGGACACGGGACTTGCCATCCGCTCTTGCCGTAGGCTGCCGGACCGAGAAGATGACCAACGATGTTTGGCCTATGGATATCTCGAATCGTTGAACGGTCGCGCCATCGTGCCGCCGCGCGTAAAGATCCGAACCACGGGCGCGGACGGTCGCTTCGAGTTTACCGGCCTGCCGGCCGACTACCGTTGGAGTATCGATGTCCGCCCACCCGGGCATCCCCCTCGGGTAATCCATGCAACGACCCACGAAGGCATCGATTCGGACGCGAACGGCATCCGCGTTTACAGCGGTGACTTCGACGTTGTGTTCGCCTCACCGCGGAAGTTGAAGATCCGCGTGGTGTACGGCGATACGGGCGAGCCCGCTCCCAAAGTCGGCGTAGGCGGCATGGTGACGGTGGCAGGTTTCTTTGAGACAACCGATGAGGACGGCTTCGTCGAGGCCCTTCTACCCGATGGTCGTCATCAATTGGGCATGATCCCCAGGTACGGCACACCCTACCTGAGCACGCAGTCCGACGTTGTCGCGTCGGCAGAAACGGCGCAGCAGACGACCACTCTCCGGCTGCGACCGGCCGCCGTGGTCGACGTGAGCGTGGTCGACGGCGACACGGGCAAGCCTCTTTCGGGCGTCGACGTGTGGTTGGATCAAGAAGTTCCCGGCGCCACGAAGCCCTACCGCCGTGTCCACGGCTATCGCAGTTGGGAGGTCGAAACCCGCATCTCCCATTCCGAAAGCCCACGCTCGGACGCGAATGGAAAGATGCGCGTGCTGTTCGAGCCGGGCAAACACCGCATTGGAGTCGCCCTGGAAGCCTTTCCCGAGGGTTACGAGCCGGTCCAGCCCGATGGCAAAGAGGTCGACTGCCAGCCGGGAGAGCCAATCAGCGTAGAGTTCCGCATGCGGCGAAAGAGGACCGCAACTCGTACCGGTGCAAGTAGCCCCCTCAGCGCGACGGCCCAGCCCGAGGCGGAGAAGGTGCCTCCCAAGCCTACCCAAAAGTTCGAACTGCACGTCGTAGGTCCTGACGGCAAGGCCGTTCCTCACGCCGAGGTCGAGATCCGCGCTAAGCCTCTGCCAGCGATCACACGCGGCGAGCTCCTAGAACGAGACAAGTACGGATTGTCTGTCAAGGCAGATGTTGAAGGCCGATTGCTCGTCGAGATTCCTGCCAAGCCAAACTGGTTCAAGGTGCGCATAGAAGAGCCCGGCTATGGACCGTATTGGGCGAGTTGGGATTCCGAACGCCACTCGATGTCGATCCCGGCGAAATTCACGGCCGAGCTTGAAGACGCATGGACGGTGGGTGGAGTGGTTGTTGACAGCGACGGAAATCCAATCCCGGGTGTCAGCGTCGATCCCAGCATCGAACCCAAGCAACGCCCGGGAAGCTTTGGAGCAATAAGTGGCGGCAAACCCCAGACAACCGACGGCAATGGCCGCTGGAGTTACAGCAGCGTGCCGTCCTCGATCAGCGAGGTCTTCGTCGAGATCGCCCACCCCGACTACAAACCGAATCGCCGTCCGCTAACTCGTAGCGAGTTCGGCATTGAGGCCGGACACGAACCCAAAGCGCGGATCACACTGAAACGGGGTCTTGAGGTGACGGGGACGGTGAGCGATGAGTTGGGACAGCCAATCCTCGGGGCGTTGGTGCGAACCAAATTCCTCAATGATATTCGCGAAGCGAGAACCGACGAGCGGGGCGTGTATCGCCTGGTAGGCTGCGAGCCGCGCATGGCTCGGATCGTGGTTTCTGCTGAAGGCCGGGCTACGGACATGAAGGAACTTCGCCTCGATCAGGAGATGGACCCCGTCGACTTCCGGATGCAGCCCGGCGGAAAAGTCCGCATCCGCGTGTTGGATGAGCAGGGCAATCCGGTTCCCAAGGCCCGTATCTTCTTCCAGCGATGGCGAGGGCGGTTCAAGTACTTCGAGTTCGACCACGTCGATCAATTCGCGGACGAAAACGGCGTGTGGGAGTGGAACGAAGCGCCGTTGGACGAATTCAAGGCCGATATCTGTCGACCACACGGCATGCAGTTAGCCAGGCAATCGCTGATCGCCCGCGACGAGGAGTACGTCTTTCGCGTACCCGCTGCTCTGGTCATCTCGGGCAAAGTCATCGACGCGGAAACCAAAGAACCGATCAAGACGTTCCGAGTCGTTTGGGGGATTCGGTCCAGCGAGTCGCATATGAACTGGGTGCACAATGAAGGCTTCACGGGCAATGACGGCCAATACAGCCTCCGGCGCACGCTCGCCTACTTTGCTCACCTTGTCCGAATCGAAGCGGACGGCTACTTGCCTGCCGTGTCGCGCGACATCAAGAGCAACGAAGGCAACGTCAGCATTGATTTCGAACTGAGCAAGGGAGAAGACGTCGCCGCCACCGTATTGACGCCCGACGGCGCTCCCGCAGCAGGAGCCAAAGTCGCTCTGGGGGTTGCCGGGTCTCAGATCAGCGTCCAGAATGGCAGCATCGACGACGGTTCAACCTACTCCGCACGACGCGATACCGATCAGTCCGGCCAATTCTCTTTCCCGCCTCGGGACACGGACTTTCAGCTCGTCATCACGCATCCCTCGGGCTACGCCTACATCAAACCGACGCCCGAATCGATGCCGACAACGATCCGGCTAGAAGCTTGGGCACAGGTCGAAGGGACCTTTCGGGTCGGCCCGAAACCGGTTGCCAATGTGCCGATCAACATCGATGTCTCTACACTGCACTCCCGCGGTGACAAGGTACCGAACATCTTCACTCATCACGACGTGACCACTGGGCTGAATGGACGATTCGTTTTCGAACGAGTGATTCCCGGCAGTGGGTACATCCGTCGTCGCATCATGCTGACCGGCAGCGACGGTGCTGCGGACGTCACTTCGTCATGCATAGTTGCCGCGAAGTTCCCGGCCGGAGAAACGGTCCACATCGACCTCGGCGGCGCCGGTCGACCGGTTGTCGGAAAGCTGAAACCGCCGGAAGGCCTGGGCGAGAAGGTTAATTGGAACTTCGTTCTCGTCAACGTTGAATCCGACCTAACGCGGCCGAAATCCCCGTCGATTCCAACCGACATCCAGACAGATCCAGAGAAGCGCAAGGCATGGTGGCAGAAGTGGTCGCAAACGGAAGAAGGCAAGGCATGGAATACCGCTAACGAGCAGTACAACAGGCTCCGGGCGGCCAGTCCCCGCTTCACAGCCTCCGTCGACCGCGACGGCACCTTCCGCATCGACGACGTGCCCTCGGGCAACTACTCGCTGGATGTGCGGTTCCAGCGGCAGCCGGCGGGCCGTCTACGGAATCATCGCTTCTCCGTCGCGCCGATTGACGGCAATGTCTCCGCCGATCCGATCGACCTCGGTGATCTGCAACTGAAGACCGTGGAGCAAACGCAGCCTCCAGCGAAAACTGCACCGTCTCAGGTTCCCTCCACGCCGAACGCTCCGGCAAGCTTGCCCTCGGAAAGCGAAAGAGAGACGCCTGAGATCCTCGATAAGAGCGCCCTCTCATTGCCTGTGAGTCAGGGGAATAGCATGGAAAGTATCGATATCCTAGTCAAGGCGGTTGACTAGGACCGGAGAATCCTCGGTGCTAGCCGTTTTTTTCACCCCTGCAAAGCCGCAAGCGGCTTGGGCAGGGGGTTCACTTTAGGGCCGCTGTGGCGATGTTGATCATGGCCGAGAACATGTGGTAGAGGTCGCTCGCGTCGACCTCGCGGATCGGTAGTCCGTCGGGCGCTTCGAATAGGGCGTCGTTGGCGAGGGTGTCGAACTGCCACGTGCGAAACGTGACCGTGCCTTGCACGCCCTCGACATCAAAGACAAGCTGGCTCGGCGTGCGTCCGTCCTGCTTCAACTTCAGTTCGAGATGGTCTTGATTGCGGTCGTTGCGAACGATGCGGATGATCGGGCGGCCGTCGTCGGTGTTGGCCTCTTCGACCGTGATCCATTTCTCGATCGTCTCGGGAACCATCGTCACGCCGGCCACGATCCCGTCGAGCATTTGCAGCTTCAAAAGGTCTTCCCGTCGGACGAAGCTCAGCGGGTTCTTCCGTGCGACGTCCTCGCCGAGCAGGCCGCGCAGTACGAGCTTTTCGCCGGACACCAGCCAAGGATACGCCCCCTGTCCGACGGCCACTCGACCGACGACCGGCAACCGACATCGCAAACTGAAGCGGTGCTCGTGACCGCGGACAAGACGCAACTCGCCGGTATGTTCCTTGCCGTGGTTGCGTCGAACGGCGATCTGCAAGTCGACCACATGGCACCGGCCGGGCAAGGGCTCCGCGACCGCCAAACCACCGATCTGCCGCATCAGCGTCACGACCGTCAACAGCGGGCTCGACTCGGGTACGACCGGCGGCCGGTTTCTGACTTCCGGTGGCAGCTCTTCGCCAAAGAAATCGGCCGTCGTCCGGAGGCTCTCCGGCAGCGAGGCCAAGGACGTGTAGTGCCCCAACCCGGGCAGCCAGATCACGCGGTCGGTGATGCCCAACGCGGCAGCCAGTTTCTCGGTACACGCCCGGGGAATCACCTCGTCCTCGGCCGCATTGATCATCAGGACCTTGCCGGCCCGGGCTCGATCGCGCAACGCGGCTGCGTGCTGCAGCGGATCGACCGTTTGCAGTGCCTTTTCCAACTCGGCCCGTTGCGACGGCGGGAGTCTTTTGATCGTTTGGCGAAGGGCACGCGTCTCGCGCGCATGGTCGATGATGTGCATCAGATGTCCGCCGGCCAGGATCAGTGCGGCCTTGCTCAACCGCGGCTCATACCCGGCGGCCGTGGCGGCTACGATCCCGCCTAGGCTGATGCCGGTGATCCCGATCTGCCGGGGATCCACTTCCGGACGCGAGGCCAGCAGGTCGATCGTTCGCCGCACGTCGGCCTGGGCCTGGACGAGCGACTCGACAAACAACGTCGGGTTGGCGGCCAGGGCCCGACGCCCCTCCGGCATCGCGCGCTCGCCATAGTAGGGCAACTTGAACATCACGGCCGGAATCCCACGCGACGCCAGCACCGAGCAGGTGATATGGGCCAGTTCGAAGTTGCCTTCGAGGATGTGCATGCAGATCACGGCCGGTCGCTTGGGGTCTTCCGGGGTGATCCCCTCGGGCAAATAGTAGTCGGCCGGGACGGTGTTATTCTGCTCGACCGGCGAGACCACGGGCGAGGGATACGTCAATCGATAGATCCGATAGCCTGACTTGCGGGAACGCAGTTCCATGCGATACGAGAAGGGCTCGTCGTTGTAAGTCGACGAAACGTCGATCTGCTCCGCCCGAGCGAAAGCCGGGATCGCCAGGATCAACAACCAGATTGTGCCACGAACTGCTTTCATGGTTGGTTCTCGTCTTTTCCCTTCAAGTTTTCCCTTCCAAGGCGGGCAAGCCGCCCATGGCACCGCAACCGCATCCAGTAGAAAACCATATTCGGGCCCGATTTGCAAGCGATTCTAGGCCGATCGTCGAAAACAGCAGGCGATCGGTTGCAAAATGCCTGCCACCCAGGTAGGCTATGGGTAACATAGACGCGTTTAGCGGTCTTACCTTGCCCGACGTTTTTTTGCAGCAGAAAACAAGAATCGCCAATGAAGTCCCCTTCCCCAGAACACGGACGCCGTGCGCTGCTTGCGAAGCATCATTGGCTGACGTTCCTCTTACCGTTGTTGGTCTTCATGGTGGTTGGCACGCTGGAGCCGACACCCGAACCATCGACCGGCTTCCTGGCCGTTTCGTACGACTACTACCCGCTGGTCTACACGCTGAAGATCGCCCTGACCGCGGCGGTCGTCGTGTTCGTTCTGCCCGGCTATCGACAGTTCCCCTGGCGCGTCAGCCCGTTGGCCGTGGTGGTCGGTGTGGTGGGGGTCGTGGTCTGGGTCGGACTGTGCCGGCTCCAGCTCGAGCAACAGTTCCTCGCGCCGCTGCTGAAGACGGTCAAGCTCGACGTGCTGCTTAGCTTGGGCACTCGCCCAGCCTACAATCCACTGGAGCAGCTTGCCGACCGCCCGGCCTTGGCCTGGGGCTTTTTGGCGGTCCGTTTCTTCGGGCTGGTCGTGGTGGTGGCTCTGATCGAAGAGTTCTTCTTGCGGGGTTTCTTGATGCGGTTTATAACCAGCGATAACTGGGCCGAAGCGCCTATCGGCCAGACTCACTGGGCGGCCGTCATCGCCGCCACGGTTGTGCCCATGATGATGCATCCGGCTGAAATGCTGGCCGCCGCCGTATGGTTCTCGATGGTCACCTGGCTGTTGCTGCGAACCCGCAACATCTGGGACTGCGTCGTCGCCCATGCCACGACCAATCTGCTGCTGGGCATCTACGTCGTGTGGACCAACGAATGGCATTTGATGTGAGGCCGCTTGCGGCTTTGCAATGAATCACGTCAAGAACACCCTCCCATGAAGCATCCCGTCGCACTGCTGCTGACGACCACGCTTTCCGTGCTGCTGATAGCCACGATCGGTCTCGCCGAGAATCGCACGCAACGGCAGATCCTCGATGCCATGGGGCCTTACGCCGGGCCGAGCGAGCCGGGTGTCGATACGTCGACGCTTTGCGGCAAGGTGATGTGCGGCTACCAGGGGTGGTTTGCTGCGGAAGGCGATGGGCACGGGCGCGGTTGGGTCCATTACAGTCGCGATGGGCAGTTCAAGCCGGGCCAGTGCTCGATCGACCTTTGGCCCGACCTGAGCGAGTTCGACGACGACGAGAAGTTCGCGACCGCCTTCCGCCATGCCGACGGTCGGGTGGCCCACGTGTTCAGCTCCCTGAACCGCAAGACCGTGCTGCGGCATTTCAAGTGGATGCAGCAGTTCGGTATCGACGGCGTGTTTGTGCAGCGGTTCACGCCGCGGCCCGACAGCCTGGGGCATCTGCACCACACGAACACCGTATTGACGCACTGCCGCGAAGGGGCCAACCGGTACGGGCGGACCTATGCGGTGATGTACGACATGCACTTCGATGCCACGGCCATCGAGCACTTCATGGTCGATTGGAAGCGGCTGGTCGATCGGATGCAAATCACGTCGGACCCGGCCTATCTGAAACACCGGGGCCGTCCGGTGATCGCGTTGTGGGGCGCGGGCTTTACGCATCGCCGCTTCGACGCCAAGGCGACCAAGGCGTTGATGGGATTCCTAACCAACGACCCGAAGTATGGCGGCCTGACGGTCATGCTGGGCGTGCCCGCCTGGTGGCGGACGCTCCGGCGCGATTGCCTCGACGACCCGGCCGTCCACGAAGTCTTGAAGCTGGCCCATGTCATTAGTCCCTGGAACGTGGGTCGGTTCGGCACACTGGAAGACTTGCCTCACCATGTGCAGGAGCGTTGGAAGCCCGACATGGACTGGTGCACCGCGCACGGCAAGGACTATCTGCCGGTCGTGTTTCCCGGCTTCAGTTGGCACAACATGCAGCCGGACGAACCGCCCGACGCCATCCCGCGGCTGAAGGGGCAATTCCTCTGGCGGCAGTACGTCGAGGCGAAGAAGATCGGCGCCACGATGATCTACCAGGCCATGTTCGACGAGATCGACGAAGGCACGGCCATCTTCAAGTGCACCAACGATCCGCCGGTAGGTGATAGCCCGTTTGTCACGTATGAAGGACTACCCAGCGACCATTACCTCTGGCTGACCGGCATGGGCGGCCGGCTGATCCGCGGCCAGATCGAGCCGACCGAGTTGGTCCCCCCGCGTGACGACCGGTAAGTGTTTCCGGCAATTGAAGTCGCCGCCGGGGGTGGTGTCGCAAATCGATCGGCAGTATTATGAAGTGATCAAGCCGTGATCGTGGGTCGCGGCTTGAAGGGGGCGCGACCAACGGTCGCGGCTTTGTACACACCCAACTTGGAGGGATTCGCGATGAAAATGCTGACACCTTTGCTGCTGTGCGGTTTTTGTGTGGTTGCCGTGTTGTTTGGTTCAACGGCCGCGGCCGAGGAATCGATCAAGGTGATGATCATTGGCGGGCAGAATAACCACGACTGGAAGAAGTCGACGCCCTTCATGGAAAAGCTGCTCAACGAGGCGGGGCACTTCGAGGTGACCGTCTACAACACGCCCGAGCGCGGCGCGCCGGCCGAAGCCTGGGACGCCTGGCAACCTAAGTTCGCCGATTACGATTGCGTCGTGCTCGACTACAACGGCCAGATGTGGCCCGAGCCTGTGCAGAAGGACTATCTCGATTACGTTCACGGTGGTGGCGGCGTGTTGGTGATCCATGCGGCCAACAACTCGTTCACCGGTTGGAAAGAGTACGAGAAGATGGTCGGCCTGCTGTGGCGCGGGAAGGATTACGGGTACAGCCTCTATGTCGACGACGACGGCAAGGTCGTTCGCGAGAACCCGGGCGAAGGACGCGGCATGGGCCATGGCGGGCAGTACGACTGGATCATGATCACGCGCGACACCGAGCATCCGATCACCCAGGGTATGCCCGTTAAGTGGATGCACAAACACGACGAACTTTATCACGGCCAGCGTGGCCCGGCCGAGAACATCAACATCCTGCTGACGGCCTATTCCGATCCGAACAACGGCGGCACCGGCAAGCACGAGCCGATGGTCTTCTGGGTGCCTTACGGGCAGGGCAAGGTCGTCATGAACCTGATGGGTCACGTGGGCGGCCTGCAGCCCATGCAGTGCGTCGGGTTCAAGGTCCTGCTATACCGCGCGTGCGAATGGCTCGCCGCCGGCAAGTGCACCACCGCGATCCCAGAGAACTTCCCCACTGCCGAAGCCACCAGCATCGAAGAGTAATACAAAGCCGCGACCGCTGGTCGCGCCCAGTAAAAACAACCTTTTTTCCAGGAGCACAAGATGAACGACCGGAAACTGACACGACGTAATCTACTCAAGGGCGCAGCGGCCGGAGCCATCGCGGCGCCGTGGCTGATTCCTTCCTCGGCCTTGGGCGATGACACGAACGCCGCGGCCAGCGAACGGGTCACGCTGGGGCATATCGGCGTGGGCGGTCGTGGTGGCGGGCTGTTGGGTGGGTTCATCCACTGCAAGGATTCCCAGAGCGTGGCCGTCTCGGATTGCTACACGGACCGGCGTAAAGGCCGCGCGAAGTTTGTCAAAGGGGACGCCTACGCCGACTTCCGCGATCTGCTGGCTCGCGACGACATCGATGCGGTCGTGGTCGCCACGCCCGACCACTGGCACGTGCCGATCGCCAACGCGGCCGCCCGGGCCGGTAAAGACGCTTATGTCGAAAAACCACTGGGTGTGAGCCTCGGAGAGATTCTGACCTGCCGCCAGACGTTTCGAGAGAACCAACGGATCTTCCAGTACGGCACGCAACAGCGGAGCTCGGCCCATTGCCGGTTCGGTTGCGAGTTGGTCCGTAGCGGACGGATCGGCAAGGTGCATACGATCGAAGTGATTGCGCCGGACGGTAACAAGGGCGGATCGACCGACGTGATCCCCGTGCCGGACAACCTCGATTACGACATGTGGTGCGGCCCGTCGCCGGTGGCTCCTTACTCGGCCGGACGTTGCTCGCCCCCGGGAACGTACTGGATCTATGACTACTCGATCGGCTACCTAGGCGGTTGGGGCGCCCATCCGTTGGACATCATGGTCTGGGGTAGCCTGGACGACATCTCCGGTACGATGGAGCTCGAAGGGACCGGCATCATCGGGACCGACGGTCTCTACGACACGGTCTACCACTGGGACATCCAGGGCACGTTCGGCAACGGCGTGAAGTTTACATTCAAGCCGGGCGGCGACTCGACCAAGTTCATCGGCGACGAGGGTTGGGTGCGAATCTGGCGCGGCGGCATCGATGCCGAGCCGAAGTCGCTGTTGCAGGAGAAGATCGGCCCGGACGACGTCCATCTGATCGAAAGCCCGCGACAGGACCAAAACTTTATCGACTCGATCAAGTCGCGCCAACCGGCGATCAGCAATATCGAGGACTCCGTCCGCTCGGACATCATCAGCCAGCTCTGCAACATCCTGGTGCGGACCGGGCGGAAGATCACCTGGGATGCGGAGAAGGAAGTGATCGTCGGTGATGAGGAAGCGACGAAGATGATGCACCGCCCGATGCGCGAGCCGTGGACGTTGTAGCGTTAGTTCCGGTTGAACTTTTCGATGGCCTGCTGGATGGTCCGGCCGACTTGCTGTCGGTCGCGTTGGCCGGCGCCGTATTGGCCCTGGGCCAAGGTGATGGCCGGGGCGATGTAGGCGGCCACGATTAGTCCTTCGGTGCCTAGCTTCTTGAAGAGCATCTCGTAGTACTCCTCGATATAGTTGTCGCTGACGTTGAAGTCGGCCGTCATGTAGACGAGTTTCTTTTCGGCCAGTGCGGCCCGCATCCTGGCCGCCGCGTCGAGGTCGTCGAGATTGAGGTTGTGGATCCCGCGCAGGCCCTCGGTTTGCAGGTAGTTGTCGATGTGTTGGGTGGCGTTGCCGCAATAGTGGATACACCCGCCGCCGAACGCCTGAAGTACCTGGGAATTGTAAGGCACGGCGAACTCGCGATAGAGGTCCTCTCCGAAGATCACGTTATCGTCGTCGGAGATCCACACGCCGCCAAGGCCGCTGGGAATCTTGATCCCCAGGATGTAGGCATCGTCGTCGAGGCTCTGTCCGGCCGCCGTTTTTTGGCATCGCACCCAGTCGATCAGTGCATCGGTTACGCGCTGCATCAGTTCGTGGATCAACTCGGGATGGTCGTACATCCAGTAGATCATCTTGTCGTAGCCGATGATCTGCAATGCCGTGGTCAGGGGTCCTTGGCAGTCGGTCACGCCGACGGGCAGGTCGGTCTTTTCCCGCATCTGCCGGATCGTGCTGAGCACGCGAGGCATCAGGCCGTCGTTGTCGGGATCGGGCTGCTTGAGGTCCTTGAGCTGTTCGATCTCGTCGATCGTCGGCAGTTCGACCGCCGGATCCATATAATCCTGGAACTTGATACCCACGCCGAAACCCGAGGCCAACACACCCGTGCCGTACCAGGGCATCAGGAAGGGAATGTAAACGTCCTGGTAGGACCGCATGTGCTGCTCGATGCGATCTATCTGGTAGCCGATCATGCTGCCGGGATCTTCGTCGCAATAGTCCAGCGGGATGTTTTCTTCGAGGTCGCCGAAGAGCCAGTAGTTGACGTCGTAGACCAGATAGGGCGCCGTCTCGTTGCGGAACTCGAAGGCCGAGCGGATGGTCTCCTCGGCGGCCAGACTGTGTTCGTGGTAGGTTGGGGAGGTCAGCATGCGTGGGGTTCCTTTCGGGTGGAAAGGGGAAGAACCGGATAAATGCATCGTAATGGAATTCGTGCAAAGCCGCAAGCGGCTTGACCCACGACCCACAGCGTGGTGGACCGGGTTGCCTTTCCAGGGCACTTTTTGGTAACCTACTGTTCAGACGCGATTTATCCCTTGAATATGGCGGGTGACGGTTCGACATGAACATCGGCGTCAAACTGACCCTCGGTTTTGTTCTGGTCGCGTTGAGCATTGCGGCGGTAGGCTATTTCTCGGTGGTCATGCTCCAGCAGGCGTCGCTGGAGTCGCTCGGCAATGACCTCAGCGACGATGCGGCCTACGCGATCAGCGGGATCGATGCCCACGTGCTGCATCGAATCGAGGACCTGCAGATCTATGCGGGCATAGTTTCGTTGGCCGAGCAGGCCGCCCAGTCCAATCGGCAATTCGACGAGATGCCGGACGCCCAAGACTACATCCAGAACATGGACCGAGCCTGGACGGCCGGTGAGACCACGCCGTCGATTGAATCACTTCTGAATAACGAGTTTTCCCGGAAGCTGTCGAAAGATATCTCGCACATAAACGAGGCGAGTGGTGGCATCGTTTACCCCGAAGTCTATGTGACCAACAAATACGGAGTCGTCATCGCAACGACACGAAGGACGAGCGACTACCTGCAGGCGGATGAAGATTGGTACCAGGCCGCCGTAGCCGAGAAGGAAAGTTGGATTAGTGAGGTCAAATACGATGACAGTTCCGAAATGCTAACCATCGCTCTGGCGGTCATTCTGCGCGACGAAGACGGGCAGTTTGTCGGCGTTTTTATGAGCGAGCTGAGTATCCTGGAAGAAGTCGAGCAGATCCTCAAATTCGTGCGAAGAAGATCATGCTACCGAAGCACCGAGATCTATCTGGTGGACCGCAACGGTCGAGCCATCCTGAGGCAACAGCCCACGCAACCGGTCCCGAGTGGGCGCGACCTGATACTGGCCGAGTTCGGCGAAGATCTTTGCGATTGGGAGCCGGTCGTGCAAGCTCGACAAAGAGGCACAGGGTATTCTATCATCGACCGGGACGGCAGCGATGCTTTGGCAGTCTTCAGCCGCTCCAAGGAGGATCATCAACACTGGGGATCCGGGTGGACTCTGGTGATAGAACGCGACTTGAGCGAAGTCCTCGGCCATGTCGTGGCGACCAAGAACCGGCTGCTGATCGCCTCGCTAATCGTGACCCTCGGCAGCTTGGCGGCCGGGCTTTTCCTCTCCCGATCGATCTCCAGACCGATTCAAAGGCTGACCCGCACGGCCTCGAGAATCGCCGGGGGAGATCTCGATGCGAGAGTCGAGAAGACCGACCGTAAGGACGAATTGGGCACGCTTTCGCAGACGTTCAATCGGATGACCGATCAGTTGGCCGTGTTTCGGCGGTTTGTGGAAGCGTCGTCCCAAGGATTGGCGATGGCCGACCTGAATCGCCGGATCACCTACATCAACGCGTCCTTGTATAGCCTGCTGGACGAAGAGACCGTCGAGGCCGTTTTGGGAGCCGATTTCCTGGAATACTACCCGCCCGAGCAACGGCGCAAGCTGGAGACTGAGATCCTCCCGATCGTGATGGAAAGGGGACATTGGGTCGGCGAATCGGCTCTCCTTTCACGCAAGGGAAGATTGACCCCCACGATTCAGAACCTGTTCCTGCTTCGCGACGAACAGGGTGAACCGAGCCTGCTGGCCGGCATGATGACCGACGTCAGTGGGCTCAAACAGGCGGAAGAGGCGCTGAAGGATGAACGGGGAAAGCTGCAGCGGATGCTGCAGATGCACGATCGGGAACGGCAGTTGATCGCCTACGAGATCCACGACGGCCTGGCCCAGTATCTGGCTGCGGCCCAAATGCAGTTCCAGGTGTTCGAGAAACTCCAACACGACAATCCCGAGGCGTCGACCGACGCGCTTAAGCTGGGCATGCAATGGCTCGACGAAGGTCTGGCCGAAGCCCGGCGACTGATCGGCGGATTGCGCCCCCCGATCCTCGACGAATCGGGCCTCGTCGCGGCCGTCGAGCATCTCATTCACGACATCATCCGACAGGACGGGATCGACATCGAGTTGGAAGTCGACGTCCAATTCGACCGCTTGGCCCCCCTGCTGGAAAACACTATATTTCGGATCGTGCAAGAGAGTCTCACCAACGCCCGACGCCACAGCAAAAGCGACCGGGTTCGCGTGACCCTGCGCCAGAGGGCCGACCGGGTTGAAGTGGAAATCCAGGATTGGGGCGCGGGCTTCGATCCGGAGAGTGTCGACGAACGGGGATTCGGGCTCGGCGGAATCCGCGAGCGAGCCAGACTACTCGACGGCCAAGCCACCGTCGAAAGCACCCCCGGCCAAGGAACCCGCATCACCGTCGAACTGCCCCTGATCATGTGAAAAAGGGGACGGCACGAAGACCCACGCGAGGAAATCTAAATGACGAAATCCGAATGACGAATGACTAAGATACGGTTCTTCCTTTCGTCATTCGTGCTTCGTCATTCTCTAAAACTCCGTCTGATATCTCTCGGTTAGCCCGCGCCGAACCTCGTTGGTGGCGGCGATGATCTCGTCGCGAATCGTGTTTACGTCGGTCGCCATGACGGCTTTCTCCTGGGCACGGATCTTGCGACGCTCGTCACCTACCTGCTTCATGACGTCATGGGGGTTGTAATAGTCTTGCCGGGCCCATCCGAAGCGATAGCCTCCGTAGTAGGAATGGCGTCCGCCGGCGGCAACCCGCGAGGCCGTCGGGTTCGCGTCGTAACCGCTGACTTGGGCCTGCCGTGCGCCACCCCGGATGCCCATGGTTCGCACGGCCTTCGAGGCCACACGGAGTTGCCCCGCCACGTATTGGCCGTAGTCGAGCAGGTCGCTGTCCACGCTGAGCATGGGGAGTTTCTCGATCTTTCGGGCGTAGCGATCCAAGTAGAGCGATCCGGAAGCCAGCGTTTTCCGGTTCTTCCAGTCACGTCGCAAACCGCGAAACAGCGACTCGATCGTCTGGAAGTACTCCAGCGACGTGGCGACCTTATCGGGCTTCGCCTCGCTCGGGCTGACCGGTTCCCCTGCCGCATGCGCAGGCACCGGGGAATCGACCAGACTGACCAGACGCCGCAGGCCGTCGCGAGTCAGGGTGCCGCTGAGCGAGATCTCCGAACCTCCGACCTTGCACTTCCACTGGTCGAGGTCGTCGAACTGGGCTCCAGAGTCGGCAAGAATCTCGAGCAAGAGGTTTTTGGCAAACTCGGTGGGTAGGCTCACCGGGTCCCGGAAATCGACGACGATCTTGCCGACCGGTTTCTCGCCGATCCGAATGCCGACACGAAGTCCGTCGACACTCCGCAGGACCCTGGCCGCCGTATCGAGTCGCACTTTGGCGTCGTCCAGCATCGCTTGTTTGCCCTTGAGGTATTTCACGACTCGCTCCAGGGAGAAGGCCCCGTTGATATCAACGGCCATGATGATGTCGGTACCCGCGTCGTCGGAGTAGCCGGCGGCCTTTTGGATATAGGACGACAGCTTGGGCCCGCTCGCCGAAGCGGAATCGCGAACCCAGCGAAGCACGGCCTGCCGATTGGCCGGCCGCATGACCCCGAGCGTTTGCCGATCGAGTTGAACCACATAGGTGTCGGTTGCCAGTTTCATGGCGGCCAGACCGTTCAGCGTGTCGGTGGTTCCGGAGTACTTCTGGGCGATCTTCTTCATCGACGGTTGCGTGTCGACGTCGCAAACGGCCACTTCATAGACGGGCGTCATGAACTCGATGTCGATCTCGGCGGCGGTTACGAATCGTTTGGCATGCGGTGGAATCCTGACCAACCCCGCACGGTAGGCCTGCTCCATATTCTCGGCAAAGCCTTCCTTGATCGCCATCGGGCTCTGCTTGATCTTTTCCACGTTGAAGATGGCCACCGCATTGGTCCCGTAGGGAAGTCGCCCGACCAGATCGCGAAACTGATCTTGCGCCCGACCGGTGGAAGCCAACAGCAAAACCACCGCCACGAGGGGAACGGCCCGCCGAATGAAACGCACAACTTCACCACCTCGACGCGTTTTCGTATCTCTTGCGCTGTACATAACTCGATTCTCCTGTCTGAAGGAATCTTTCATAGCGATAATCGCCGGCACGATGACAATACCAGCCATCCAGTATAGCCAGAAAGAATCCCCCCGACAAGCGGGTCAACCGGGCTGCAATTCCCGGACGGCCTCAGTCATTCAGGCAACCGGGTGGCGTAGCCGTGTTTCTTGAATACGGCCAATCCTTCGTCCGAGGTAAGGAATTCCATGAAACGGGCAGCCTGCTCGGGATGCTTCGTGCTACTGAGGATACCCACGGCTACCGTCGAAATCACGTTCTGCTCGGGGGGAATCGTGACCGTTTCAGCCTGCTCCGCAAAGAAGGCGGCCACGGCGTCCCAGACAATGGCCGCATCGAGTGAGCCGAGCTTGATGTGATTACCCAGTTCGTTGACCGTCACCGAGCGGAAGGCCACGTTGACGTCTTCCTCGGGAATCCCGTTCTTGGCCAGGATCTTCGACGTCTTTCGGCCAATCGCACAAGCCTTCGGATCGCCCAAGCCCACTTTGACGTCGGCCCGGGTGAGATCGGTCAGCGATTGGATGTTCTTGGGGTTACCCTTTTGGACGAGGATGACGGGCACGAAGTAGCAGACGGTTGTTTGCGAATCGATCAGGCCCTCCTTGGCGGCCATGTCGACGTAATGCACGTCGCCCGGCATGTAGAGATCGCCCTGTCGGGTCAGCTTGATACGGCTAAGCAGGACTTCGCTGCCGGCATAGTCGCACTCGATGGTCACGCCCTCTCGCCGGGCAAACATTTCGACCAGTTCGGCGACCGGCGGACGCATTCCGGCCCCGCAATAAAGTCGCGGCGGTTGGGTCCCGCAGCCGAGGCACAGCGAGAACAGCAGCAAGCCGACCGATATGGCCAACCGCACACGCTTGCCGGGCTTAAGCGGGGAAACAGGGGCCATCTTGGAATCCTGCTGGGGATTATTTGACGTAACCGAACTCGGCGAACACTTCTTTGCCGTGTTGTTCGATGAAATCGAGGAACTGTTGTACTTGGGGTTGTTTCTTCGAGTAGGACAGGCCCATCACGGCCACGCTGATCTCTTCGTCGTACTCGTAGGGCCCGGGCACCACGTCGACCACGTCCTCGAAAGTATGGGCCACGCCGTTCCACATGATCCCGGCGTCGCGGGCACCGAGATTCAGTTGGTTGCCGACCTCCGAGTGGTGCTTGACCATGTCGTTGCCGACGTTTTTCAAGACGGACTCCTTGATCCCCTTTCTCTGAAGCATCGCAGCGACCATCTCACCACAGGTGGAGAAGTCGGGGTTGGGCAACACGACGCGGAGTCCTTCCCGGGCAAGGTCCTCGATACGTTCGATCTTCTCGGGATTGCCCTTGCGAACCACCAGCACCGGGGCCAGGAAACCGACCTCGACCTCGCGGAGCATGGCGTCGGCGTCTCGGGTGTACTGCATGTAGGGCGTATGGCTGACGTAGACGTCGCCGATCAGCTTCGCCTTCACGTTGGGTAAATGGTCTTCCGACCCGCCAAACGAGAGCGAGACCCCGACGCCCGTCTCTTGCTGGAACTGCTCGACCAGCTTCTCCATCGGCGGACGGAACGAGCTGCCGCAGAGGATCAGCATGTCCTCGTTATCCGAACGACACCCGCCCATCGACCCCAGGGCCGGAAAGATCAACACGAAGATAAGCAGGAAAGACCGCATGGCACTTCTCCCGAAGAGGAACAGAGTTTGCATCTGAAGGATACCGGGCGAGAGAAGAGTTGAAAACAGCCCCTCAGAGGGGGGTGGCTGCGCGTCTTGCAATTGCCCAGCGTCGCGCACGAGGGTAGGCTTGAGGGATTCATTCCACGGAAGTGCCGCCCATGGACCACGAAACACTCGATCGAAAGAACCTGCTGGCGATCAATCTCAGCCTGACGGCCAACATCCTGCTGGCCGTGCTGAAGACGGTCGTGGGGATCGTGGGGCACTCCCAGGCCTTGTTGGCCGACGGGATCAATTCGACGTCCGATGTGGTCTATCTGGTGATCGTGCGGATCTTCATGCGTTTGGCCGGCCAGCCACCCGACCGCGAGCACCCCTACGGGCATCGTCAACTGGAGAGCATTGCCGCGGTGGTCGTCGGCGCGTTTGTGATGACCACGGCCATTGTGATCTTTTGGAACGCCGTCAACGATGCGTACCATCTGGCTACGGGCGCGGAAGAGTCGGAAGCGGCCATGACGGTCACACTTTGGGTGGCCCTGCTGACGATCGTGTTGAAGATCGCTTTGGCCGTGCTGACCAGTCGCATCGGGCGCCAGACGGGCAGCATCGCCGTGTTGGCCGTGGCCCGGGACCACCGTAACGACATGTTCTCGATCACGGCCGCGGCGCTGGGGATCTTCTTCGCCCGACTGGGTTACATTTGGGTCGATCCGCTGGCAGCGGCTTTCGTGGCTTTGGTCATTCTGCACACGGGGGTGACCATCCTGCGGGAATCGTCCCGCGATCTGATGGACGTGTTACCCAGCCGGCCCGTGTTACAGCGGATCCAAGGTTCGATTGAAAGAATAGCCGATGTGCGCCAGCTCGAGCAGATTCACGTGCACCGGATCGGGATGTACCTGCTGGTCGACGTGACGATCGGCATCGACGGCACGCTGACTGTGGCCCAGGGCGATCGCATTGCCACGCAGGTGGAGCAATCGTTATTCGAGAACATCGAGTACCTGCGGCACGTATCGGTCCACTACCATCCGGCGGTCGGCGGAGTTCGTTGACGAGAAGAACGTCGGGTAAGGTAAGACCGCTAAACGTTTCTCCTTCTATGAGCGGTTACAACCGGCGGAACCGTTACTTTCGGCCCCCATCTTCTCTTGGGGATCCTCCCGAAATGGCCCTGTTGCGGGAAGAAATAACCTATTCTTGCATGTGTCTGTATGCGGTTTGTCCGCAATCAGTGTGGTGCTACAAGGAAGAGTTTTCTCAGTTCAACAGGAATCGACGTATGGGTCAAGTCTCGAGCAAAAGGATCTTGCTGATCGAAGCCGATCCTTCGGTGCACGCGGAGTTCCGACGCATTCTTTGCGTGGACGACCCGGCCGACCAGGATACGTTGCCGCCCGTGCTGCGCCACGTCGAGGTCGATACGGCCCGAGACATCTCGGAAGGCTTGGAACTGATCGAGCAGTCGCTTAGTCAAGGTCACCCCTATCTTTCGGCCGTGGTGGATTTCGTCGACATCGCGCCGTCGGATGCTCTGGAAAATGTACGAGCGATCTGGCGGTTGGACTCGGATTTGCCGCTGTTGCTCTCCCCCCAGCGCGGAGGCGCGATGGAGCAGCGTCACGTCATCATCGAGCAGCTTGGCCACATCGATCGGTATTTCTTTCTCTCCAAACCGTTTGAGCCGGGTGAAGTCCAGCAAAAGGTCGCGGTGCAGGCCGATCGACGCTGGGCCCGGGAAGAACTCGAACAAAGCACCGTGGAACTACAACGTGCCCTGCAACAGGCCCGCAAGGAAGCGGAAGCCGCGAACCGGGCCCGCAACGAGTTCATCGCCAATATCACGCACGAAGTCCGCACGCCGATGAACGCGATCCTCGGTTTCGCGAGGCTCTTGGAAAAAGAGCCGCTTGCTGAGGATCAACGAGAGAAGTTGCAGTACATCGAAGAAGCCGGCTCGACGCTGTTGGAATTGATCGATAAGGTCCTGAATTACTCGAAACTGGTCGCCGGCGAGCTGAAGGTCTCTACGATTCACATACATACTGGGGAGTTGATCCGCTCGGTTTTCGAGGCGGCCCGGCCCGCCGCTCGAGAAAAGGGTCTCTCCTTTCGATACAGCGTTTCTCGAGCCATTCCCCCTTGGCTGCAGGGTGACAGAAGCCGATTAGCTGAGGTGCTGATCAGTCTGGTGGACAATGCGATCAAGTTCACCGAGCAAGGGACGGTTCACCTCCAGGCGGCGCTGGACGAGCAGACCGACGCCACGGCCACGCTTAGGATCACGGTGACGGACTCGGGAATGGGAATCCCCAGCCAGCGCCAGGCGACCATGTTCGAGAGTTTCTCCCAGGCCGACGGTTCGTCGACACGGCAATTCGGCGGCCTTGGCTTGGGATTGGCAATGTGCAAACAACTGGTCGATCTGATGGGAGGCCAGATCGGATTCCGCAGCACACCCGAGCAAGGAAGCAGCTTCTGGTTGTCGATCACGCTGTTGAAATATCAAGGCGACGGACCCAAGGAAGAATCACCCCCTCCCGATCAGGAACTACCCTATCATGGCTGCGACGGACCAATGCTCAGCGAGCGCGGCAAACCGCACGTGCTGGTGGCCGACGACGATCACCTTTCGCGGACCTTGGCCGAGATGCTGCTGAGTCGGGCAGGATGCCTCGTCGACCTGGCCGCGGATGGAAATACGACGGCGACCATGTTCGAACAAAGCCCCTACGACTTGGTGCTGATAGACCTCGACATGCCCGGGATGGACGGGTTCCAGACGATCGAACACATCCGCCGTCACGAAGCCCCCACCGGCCGCCGCGTTCCGATCATCGTGCTCAGCGCGTGCGTCTCGCCGGAGGATCGGAAGCGGAGCTTCGAAGTCGGGGCCGACCAGTACTTGGCCAAACCGTTTGCCCCGGAAGTGCTCATCGGCATTTTGCAGGAATGCCTTCCCGGCTGCCTCGAATCGCTCGAAGAACAAGCCTCGCCGGACGAGCCGCACGAACCGGATAACCATCTGGAAACGTTGTATCGGGCCCTGGAGGAAGGCAATTTCCGGGACCTCGAGGAATCGGCGGCTGCGCTTAAGAATCTCTCGTTGCAGACGGGGATCCAACCGGCTGCCGACCACGCCATGCGAGTTCAACTGGCCGCCCGAAGCCACGACCTGGACCAGGCGGCCGTCGCCGTACGAAAACTGCATACCGTGCTCCGCGACCGTCACGACCTGACCGTCGAAGCAAAACAACCTTCAAACATTTGACCCAGAATAAGAGGGGACACGAAGTGAAATTTCTAATTGTCGACGACGACCCGGCTTGCCGGAGATTGCTGCAAGCGATCCTCTCGCCATACGCGCAATGCGATTTGGCCTTCGGAGGCCGTGAAGCCATCGATGCCGTACGGCTGTCACTGGAGGACGGATGCCCCTATGACCTGATTTGCCTGGATATCATGATGCCGGGTACCGACGGGCACGAGACGCTCGAAGAGATTCGACGGCTGGAGATGGAACGAGGAATCTACGGTTCCGACGGCACGAAGATCGTGATGGTCACGGCCCTGCGGGATCCGCGACATTGTATCCGTTCCTTCAAGGAAGGTTGCGAAAGCTACCTGACCAAGCCCATCAAAGACACCGAGTTGTTCACACTCATACGAGAACTCTTAGGAGAACTTCCCCCCATGTCAACTCCCGAAACACCCACCGACCAACCGGTGCCATCAACTCCCGAACCGTCGTCCGACGACCGCTACCTGATCGTCGACGACGACCGCGTCTGTCGCGAACTGCTCAAGGCGATGCTCTCGCCGCATGGGCATTGCGATTTCGCCTACGACGGGCGCGAGGCCATTGACGCCGTCCGATTGGCGCTGGAAGACGGGCAGCCTTACGACCTGATCACGATGGACATCATGATGCCCGGCACCAGTGGGCACGACGCCTTGCTGGGAATCCGCAAGCTCGAAGCCGAGCAGGGAATCTACGGCTCCGACGGCGTCAAGGTGATTATGACCACCGCCCTGCGCGACTCGAAGCACTGCATCCAATCCTTCAAGGAAGGTTGCGAGAACTACGTCACCAAGCCGGTCAACGCCGACGAACTACTCGGCAAGATGCGCGAACTCGGATTGCTCGACGAGGTATCCGTGTAGGTCCGAAGCTCGGGTGCCATGGCCACGCTTGCCGTGGCCATGCGCGGATACGACAAAGCATGCTCACGCAAGCGTGAGCATGGCACCCGATGGCTTTTCTAACCGCTTAGGCGAAGGTTGCGTCTTTGGAAGCCAGCTTGACGACCTTGGGTTGGGCCAGTCGAAGGTAGTCTTCGAAGTTCATCCGCACCAGTTCGGTGTGCGTGCCGGCATTGAACGCGATCTCTTCGTCCTCGGTCAGGCTCTCCGACACATAGACGTCAATGCCGTACAGATTCCCGAACGGTGGCATCGCCCCCACTTCACAGCCGGGAAACAGATCCCGGAATTCCCGTTCCGTGGCCAACTCGACGTGCTTCGCGCCGGTGGCGTCTCGCAGGAAGTCGAGAACCATTCGATAGGCAGCCGGCATCACGGCCATCACCATCTTGCCGTCGGCAATGGCCATCACGGTCTTGGCCAACTCCTGGCCCGGGATATGGGCCGAGGCCGCGATCTCCTGCGCCGTAAACGCTTGCGAGTGGCTGATGGACACGTACTTGACGTTCTGGCTGTCCAAGAAGTCTCGGAGTCTTTTGGCGGGCATGGTCATCTCCTCACGTTTTGGAACAAACGTGCCGGGATTCCCCTGCGGAACTCCACCCGAACCCACGCCGAGCAGCGCACCCTGGCAGCACACCCTGGTCTGCGGCCAGGATCCCCGGCCACCACCTAATTATAGGCTCGCTGCCGGGACCTGGAGAATCACGGCCCGGGAAACCACCGCAAACAGGTCACGGAGCCTCAGTGGACGCTTTGGCAATAGGTTTTTCGGCCGCCCCATAGAGCCGCCGCATGATGATGTAAAACGGCGGCAAGTAGATAATGTCGGAAAAGAAGACCGACACGGCAAATCCCATCCCCAACGGACCGGCCACCACATACCAGAGGGCCAACACCGAACTGAGCGCCTTGCTCAGGAATCCCAGCAGCAGGATATTGCGATTCTCGATCGGATTGGAAGCCACCAGGTGATAGCCCACGCCAAACAGGGCCACCAGAATCCCCATCACCTGGACCGGCAGAACCAGCTCGGGCTTGCCCACGCCCAGCAATTCGTACCCTTCGCTATACAGACCGAGCATGGCGACCCCGGCCAACAGGTTATAGCAACCGGCGAAACGCAACAGCCATCGCATCCAAGGTAACAGAGGGCACATAATCGAGAATCCTCCCACAGCAGTTCATCGTTTAGCCCCAGGCGGCCACGCCGGGTTAGCGGGGTGCCGCGAAACCCGATTTCCCACAACAAACCACGTATATACCGGCTTTTTCAAGGCAACGGAAGCCCCAATCCAACCCCTAGCTTCCGACCCCAGACCTGCTAGAATAGTCTTTTCGATCAATTCCACTAAGAGTTCACGGGAGATTCCGGCATGACTGCGGCGATTCTGGACGGTAAGGGGATGGCGAAAGAGATTCGGGCGGAAATTGCCCAGGATGTGGCCGAATTCACGGGAAAAACGGGCGTTACGCCCTGCCTGGCAGCCGTGCTGGTCGGCGAGAATCCGGCCAGTCAGGTCTACGTTCGCGCCAAGCGAAAGGCTTGCGAAAACTGTGGTCTGACCAGCCAGTTGCACACCCCGCCGACCGAAACCACCACCGACGAACTCCTGGCCCTGATCGACAAGCTCAACAACGACCCGGCCGTCAACGGAATCCTGGTTCAGCTCCCGCTGCCCGACAGCATCGATGAACTCCGCGTACTCGACGCGGTCAACCCGATCAAGGACGTCGACGCCTTTCATCCCGAGAATGTGGGCCGGCTCATGCAGAGTCGACCCCGCTTCCTGCCCTGCACGCCTCACGGCATCCAGCAGATGCTGATTCGCAGCAAGGTCGAGACCTCGGGGGCCAATGTCGTGGTGCTCGGACGCAGCGACATCGTGGGCAAGCCGATGGCCGCCATGCTCGTGCAAAAGGGCCCCGGCGCCAACGCCACGGTCACCGTCTGTCACAGCCGGACCCGCGACTTGCCCGCGGTCACCCGAGAGGCCGACATCCTGATCGTTGCCATGGGCGTGGCCAAGTTCGTCACGGCCGACATGGTCAAACCCGGCGCGGTCGTGATCGACGTGGGCATCAATCGGACCGACGACGGACTGGTCGGCGACGTCGATTTCGACGCCGTCAAGGAAGTCGCCGGACTGATCACCCCCGTACCCGGCGGCGTGGGCCCGATGACGATCGCCATGCTGTTGCGAAACACCTTGACCGCCGCGACCTTGCAGACAGGTTGATTGCAAAGCCGCAAGCGGCTGGTGTTTATAGCTTGTGGTCGGCCGGTTTGAGGCCCTTCTTGTTGGCGCCGAAGCCGATCGGTACGGGGTCATACTGGCCCACAATATCAACGTTGGCCCGCTCGGGGATTTGGTCTTCCATCTGAAGGCCCCAGTAACAGGCGTTGACCAGCAAGCGGCGGAACCCTTCGCTCTTGAAGTCATCGCCATGACCCATGGTCGTGGTGAAGATGCGAGACGCCTTGCCCTGCGTGCCCGTGTAGGTCTTGGTCCACGCGATCGGCACCGGGTCCTTCTTGGTATTCGGCTCGTCCTCCGGCTTCATGCCCACCAGTACGTGGCCGATAATTACCGGCTTGCAATCGCCACAGAGCGTCGTGATGCCGTAAACGTCGGACGGGCCCCAGATGTCCTCGCAACCGTTGACGATCGGGCTGTCCTCCATGCCCTCGGCAATCCGTCCCCGCGTGCTTTCGACCCCGTGGTGACCGTAGTGGTTGATCCACGTCTCGCCCAGGACTTGCCGGCCATAGCCGCCTTTGAACTCTTTATTGAAACAACTGAATTTCGCATACGGGCTGTCAAGGTTCTTCTTGTACATGAACGCATGCGTCGAGGTCCGCAGGGCCACGATCGGGCGGCCCGAGTTGGTGTAGTCGATGATGTGTTTCATCTGCTCGTCGGGTAGCTCGCGGAAACGCGTGAACAGCACCATCAGGTCGGCCGACTCGAGGGCCTCCAGGCCCGGGATGTTATCGACCGTGACCGGATCGATCTCGCCGCTCTCTTTATTGATCGCAAACAGTACGGTGCACTTGAAGCCCTGATGCGTGGCCAGGATCTTGGCCAACTGGGGCATCGATTCTTCCGAACGATACTCCTCGTCGCCGGTGACAAACACGATATGCTTACCCTTGCCCGGCCCGTCTCCGCCCTCATAGACGACCCACTGGTCATCGGCCCCGGCGGTGGCGATACCGAGTCCCAGAACGACGAGTCCGAACCATCCCAATACATTACTCTTGCGGCGCATGACAATCTCCTTCGGTGTTGGTGGGGAAATGCTCTTCTCAGGTTTCCAAGTTTATCACATGAGCGAACCGTACGAAACGGTTGCCCCAGCTATCCAGCACCCCTGTGGCGGGGGTTATTCGCCCAGCACGGTCACCACGACGGTTCGCTGCCGGGGTTTCACGTCGCATTCCAGATGGAAGATCTGCTGCCAGGTGCCCAGCACCAGTTGGCCGTCGGTGACGGGAACCGACAGCGACGGGCCCATCATGGTAGCTTGCAGGTGCGAGTGGCCGTTACCGTCGTGCCAGGCCTGCTCGTGGCCGTAGTGACGACTGGGCGGCATGAGCCGGTCGAGCGTCTCGGGCACGTCGCGGACCAGTCCCGGCTCGAACTCGACCACGCTAACAGCCGCCGTACTGCCGAGGGAAAACACTTCGGCCACGCCCGTGGTGATTTTCGATGCCTCGACCACCCGAGCCACTTCGGCCGTAAGGTCGTTCATTTCACCGTGATGATCGGTCTCGAAAGTGATTTGGTCTTGATGAACCATGGGCGTGAACCTTCATTTCCGCGGGTCGTTCGTGTCGTAGCATTACGACGAAAAGATCAATTATAACGGGAAAAATATGACAGCATATACCCGCTCACCTCGGAGAATTGCCTGGCCTTAAGTCTTGACGTACGCTCCAGATAGGGTGATTATGCGCTTATCCGGCAGGCACCCGGCGAGCGATTGAAGGATATCCTATGGCAACCATGCCTCCCGACAACACGAACCACGCTCTGTTGCGGCTGGAAGAAGTCGACAAGACGTTCCGCATGGGCGACGTGTCGGTCGAGGCCTTGCGCGACGTGTCGTTGCAAATCCACCAGGGCGAACTCTTGGTGATGGTCGGGCCCAGCGGGTCGGGCAAGTCGACTATTTTGAACATCGTCGGCGGACTCGATACGGTCACCTGCGGAGAGGTCTGGTATCGCGACCAGCAGATGAGCAATTTCACCCCGGCCCAACTGACCCAATACCGACGCGATACGGTGGGCTTCGTCTTCCAGTTTTACAATCTGGTAGCCAACCTGACGGCCTGGGAAAACGTGATGGTCTCGACCGAACTGAGCCGCAATCCGATGGACGTCGGCGAGGCGCTCGAGATGGTCGAGTTGAGCGACCGGATCGACCATTTTCCCGCCCAACTCTCCGGCGGCGAGCAGCAGCGGGTGGCCATCGCCCGGGCCTTGGCCAAGAACCCCGACTTGCTCCTTTGCGACGAGCCGACCGGAGCGCTTGACTTCAACACGGGCAAGCGCGTGCTGCGGATGTTGGTCGACTTGAAGCAACGCCTGGGCAAGACGATCGTCCTGATTACCCACAACAGCGCCATCGCCCCGATCGCCGACCGCGTGGTCCGCCTGCGTAGCGGGCAGGTGGTCGAGGTGCACGGCAATCCTCAACCGGTCCCGCCCGAGGAGATTACCTGGTGAGCGTGCTGGATCGAAAACTTGGTCGCGAGCTTCGCACGAATTGGCTCATGATTGGGGCCATCGTGGGGATCGTTGCCGTGGGGGTGGCCTGTTTGGTCGCCATGGGGTCGGCCTACTTCAACCTGGGCGAGGCTCAGGCGCGATACTACGCGCAGTGCCGGATGGCCGACTTCTCGGTCGAGTTGAAGAAGGTCCCGCTGGCCGAGTTGGCCCCCGTAGCCGAATTGCCGGGCGTGACGGAGATTCGTCCGCGTATCCAGTTCAATGCCACGGTCGATTTGCCCGGGGCCGTCTCGCCGCTCAACGGACTGGTCCTTTCGCTGCCCGACCGGCGCGAGCCGACGATCAACGACATCATGCTTCGACAAGGCGACTACTTTACCGACGTCCGCAAGAACGAAGTGATCGTCAACGAGGCGTTCGCTCGGCACCACGGCCTGAAACCGGGCCAGTGGATCCATCTCGTGCTGAACAATCGTCGCCAGGAGTTGTTCATCGTCGGCACGGCCATCAGCAGTGAGTTCGTCTTCCTGCTGGCTCCGGGCGCGATTACGCCCGACCCGGAACATTTTGGCGTGTTCTACCTGAAACAGACTTATGCCGAGGACGTGTTCGATTTCGACGGGGCGGCCAACCAACTGTTGGGCCGGCTGGCCCCCGAAGTCCGCGATCGGCCGGGGCTGATCCTTAGGCGGATCGAAGACCGGCTGGCCTCGCATGGCGTCTTTTCCACCACGCCGCTGGCCGATCAGGCCTCGAACAAGTACCTCACCCAGGAGATCGCGGGGCTTAAGAGCTTCGGCATGGTGCTGCCGGTCATCTTCCTCTCGGTCGCTGCCTTGGTGCTCAATGTGCTGCTAAGCCGTCTGGCCGAACAACAGCGGACGACCGTCGGCACACTCAAGGCTCTGGGTTACTCCGACCTGCAGGTGTTCGCCCATTTCCTGAAGTTCGCCATGGCCGTGGGCATTGCCGGCGGGTTGCTCGGTTGCGGGCTGGGATATTGGATGGCCCATGGAATGACGGTCATCTACCGGCGATTCTTCGAGTTCCCGGAGTTGAACAATCATTTCTATCCCGGGCTGCATTCGGTCGGGATGATGGTCAGCATCGTGTGTGCCGTGGTCGGCAGCTTGCACGGCACCCGGGCCGTGTTGAAACTGAAACCGGCCGAGGCCATGCGCCCCAAACCACCCAAGCGAGGCGGGGCCGTGCTGTTGGAACGGGTCGGCTGGCTCTGGGGCCGCCTGAGTTCCGGTTGGCGGATGGTGCTGCGCGGCATCTTGCGAAACCGGCTCCGCACGACCGCCGGACTGTTCGCCGCCGCCATGGGGGCCAGTATACTCGTCTGCGGGTTCATGATGACCGAGGCGACCGTCTATCTGATCGACTTTCAGTTCAAATGGCTGTTGCGCAGCGACATCGACCTGACGTTCAAAGATGAGCGCGGGGCCGACGCCCTGCTGGAAGCCGCCCGTTTGCCCGGCGTCGATCGGGCCGAACCGCTGCTGAACGTCGGTTGCACCTTCTACAACGGCTCGCATCGCAAGAAGGGTGGCATCACGGGCCTGGCGTCCGACGCCACGCTGACCGTCCCGCGCGATATCGATGCGAATCCGATTCGCATTCCCACGGCCGGGCTGGCCATGAGCCGAAAACTGGCAGAAATGCTGCACCTGAAACGCGGCGACGTGGTCAGCTTTCGGCCCGTCAGCGGATTGCGGCAGTTGCACAGCGCGCCGGTCGTCGAGATCTCCGACAGCTACCTGGGTACGGCCGTCTATACGGACATTCGCTACCTTAGCCGGCTGATCGGCGAGGAGTTGGCCCTCACGGGCGTGCAACTGGCAACCGATCACGACCCGGCCCATACGGCGGCCCTGTACCGCGAGCTGAAACAGATGCCCGCCCTGCAGGCCGTCAACACGCGGGCCGACATGATACGGAACTTGGAGAAGACCTTCATCGACATGATGCGGATTTCGATCGCGTTTTTGGTACTGTTTGCCGGGATCATCTTCTTCGGCAGCATCCTGAACTCGTCGCTGGTCAGCCTGACCGAACGAGAACGCGAGATCGCCACGCTGCGGGTGCTCGGCTACGGGCCGTGGCAGATCGGCAGCCTGTTGCTGCGCGAAAGCCTGATCGTGACCCTACTGGGCACCCTGCTGGGGATGCCGGTCGGATATGGGCTCAGCGTGTTGACCTCGATGGCCTACGATACCGAGTTGTTTCGCTTTCCGGTGGTCAGTTCGGCCGGAACCTGGATCTGGACGCTCATCGCGGCGGTGCTGTTTGCCCTGGTGGCCCACCTGGCCGTCCAGCGGATCGTTCATAAGATGGATTGGCTCGAAGCGCTGAAGGCGAAGGAATGATTGCAAATTGAAGACAACCTGGTTCCCACGCTCTGCGTGGGAACCCACTACCCGGACGCTCCGCGTCCCTTGAACCACGAGAATACGTGTTTTTCAGGGACCCGACGCAGAGCGTCGAATGCATCGCGTTCCGACGCAGAGCGTGGGAACGAGGAACATTGAACCGTTTAGCGGTCGCCCCCGCGGCGACCTGAATCGACAAGGGACCCTACCATGAAAACCAAACACTGGATCATCCTCGGCGGCATTGTAATCGGCGCGTTGATCATCTGGGGAATCGTCTACCGCATGACGTCCGGCATCCCGGTCGAGACGGCCGTGGTCGCGCGCGGACCGATTCACCAGTTCATCGACGAGCGGGCGAAAACCCGATTGCCGGAGATCCACCTGATCACCATGCCGGCCGCCGGACGGATCGAGGCCATCACGGTGACCGAAGGTATGCCGGTCGAAAAGGGTCAGATCGTGGCCCGGATCGTTCAGAGGGACCTGGAACTGGCCGTCAATCGGGCGACCGCGGCCGTGCAGCGGCTCGACGCAGCCATCCGCAAGAATGCCGATGTGACCGTGGAAGAGACGGCCTTTGCGCAGGCCCAGCATTTCGTCGACTCGATGAAGCCGGTGGTCGAGGCGGCCCAGTCGCGAAAGATCTCGGGCAAGGCCAAGCACGACTATGCCGAGAGCAACTTCGGACGCATCAGTGAGGCGAAGAAGAGTGGAGCGGCCACCCAGGACGAATTAGAAAAGGCCCTGCTCGAACAGATCGAAAGTAGAGTCGACTACCAACAGGACGTGTTGGTCCACGCCTCGATGGTCGCGCTGAAGGCCGCCACCGACCTGATGCCCACAATGGTCCGCCAGTTCATCGACCGTAAGCAGTTGACCGAAGACGAACTGCTCAAACAAAAGGCCGAGGCCGAGGCCCTGTTGCAAGAGATCTTGCAGAACCAAGATCGCGGCACCCTGCGCAGTCTGGTCGACGGGATCGTATTGAAACGCTCGATCCGCAACGAACGGTTTCTTCAGGCGGGCGACACTCTGCTCGAAATCGGGCGCCTGGAAGATCTGGAGATCGAGGCCGATGTGCTCAGCCTCGACGTAGTCGGCGCCGAGGTGGGCGACCCGGTCGAGATCTACGGCCCGGCCATCGGGCAACCGACCGCCAAGGGGCAGGTCACGCGAATCTATCCGGCCGGGTTCACCAAGGTCAGTTCCTTGGGCGTCGAGCAGCAACGCGTGAAGGTCATCATCCGCATGGATCCGAAGGACCATCAGCGACTGGTCGGCCCCGACGGCCTAGGCGTGGGCTATCGTGTGCGTGTGAAGATCCTCACGGCCAAGAAGCCCGACGCAATGACCGTCCCCCGTTCGGCCCTATTCCGCAACAGCCAAGGCAACTGGCAAGTCTACGCCGTCGCCAACGGCCGAGCCAAATTGCAGCCGGTCACGGTCGGCCTGATCAACGACGAATCGGTCGAGATCCTCACCGGCCTAACCAAAGGCCAGCAAGTCATCCTCGCGCCGGAAAGCACCCTAACCGCCGGAATCCGAGTGACGCCAACAAAGGGACATTCAACGCTTCCGAAAAAGTAGAATGCCCCTTTTTGGCGTTCTTCCCAACGTGACGAAATCGAAGAGGCAGAACTTAGTTGGCCCCTCTCTCGCGGGGGTTTCAATCTCTGGGCGCGCAGGGGAGAATACCATACACTCCATTTTCTTTGAGATAGTCGAAAGGACGTTCCCGGACCATGAAGCTCAAATCGATTGATTACATCCAACACGAAGGCGAGTTGAAGGAGTGGGGTGTCCAGGATTTGACTCTGGGTCACGTCAACCTGCTCGTCGGTAAGAATGCCACGGGGAAGACGAGAACTCTAAGTATCATTAACGCGTTGGCCGATTTGCTGTGCGGCGAAACCAAACTTAAGTTTCTCTCGGGCAATTACAGGGTCACGTTCGATGATTCCGGGGAAACGTTGGAGTATGTTCTCGAATATCGCGACCGTAAGGTCGTGCGCGAGGAACTGACCGTTGCTGGAAAGAGGCTTCTTGAACGCGGTGAAGGTGGAAAGGGGAAGATTCTTGCGCAAAAAGAGGAAAAGCACATTGAATTTCAGACTCCTGAGAACGAACTTGCGGCCGTATCACGACGAGACAGCATACAACATCCTTTTTTTGAACCGTTGAATGAATGGGGCCGTTCCCTCTACCACTATGTGTTTGGTAAGGAAATGGGGCAGCTCGTCTTCGGAGTTTTGACGAAAGCTGGGAACATTGAGTTCAATCCGCGAGCCACGACCGCAGTAGTTGCAGCCTTCAGAAAAGGCGAGAAGACTTTGGGAGATCCATTCAAGGAGTCGATCAAGGCAGACATGGAAGCCATCGGCTATCCGTTGGACGACCTTGGAATTACAACCCCGGCATCGGTTCAGGTTGCAGGCCCGCTGCCGGGCGAAGTAGTTTGCCTGTATGCCAAGGAAATGGACTTGAAATGCGTCACAGAGCAACCCGAAATGTCTCAAGGGATGTTTCGAGCGTTGTCGGTGATTGTGTCTCTGAACTACTCCAAGATGGCGAGTAGCCCGAGTTGCATTCTTATTGACGATATTGGCGAAGGTCTTGACTTTGAGCGATCTTGCGCCCTGATTGAGTTGCTGATGCGCAAAGCAGAAGAATCATCCGTCCAGTTGATCATGGCGACCAACGATCGTTTCGTGATGAACAAGGTCCCACTTGAAACCTGGTCGGTATTGCAGCGAGAAGGGGGGGAATGCCGAGTCCGCAACTATGCTAACTCAAAAGCTGTCTTCGACGAATTCAAGTTCACCGGCATGAGCAACTTCGATTTCTTCGCCGTCGATTTCGCCAATGAGGAGCACCACGTGAATGAATAAACTAGCCATCTTCGTGGAGGGTCAAACGGAGCAGATATTTGTCAAACAACTTCTTGAAGAAATCGCTGGAGCTAAGAAGATCCGCATTGAAACACACAAGGCAAGCGGCGGAAGGAGAGGCAAACGTCGTTTGCATTTGTTGCAAGCCTTCCGGCTCGACTCAGACGAGCGTTTTTTCGTGATGATCGTTGATTGCGGGCAAGACGAGCGTGTTCCGTCTGAGATTCGAGATCGATACGATGGATTAGTGAAGGCAGGCTACCAAACGATTATCGGAATCAGGGACGTATATCCCGAAAAACGGGAAGATATTCGCAAACTGCGGCAATGCCTGCCGCTCAGAATAAAAACGGTTCCGATCAAGGTTCTGTTTGTCTTGGCGGTTATGGAAATCGAGGCGTGGTTTATTGCGGAGCACACTCATTTCCTTCGCATTAGTGAGAAACTCACAATGGAACACATTCGGGCGGCCAACGGGTTCGATCCAAGCACCGACGACGTGACCTTGAGGGACCATCCGGCTGCAGATCTGGACAACATCTATCGCCTCGAAGGGTATCGATATCGCAAGAGCAAGACACATGTCGAACGGACGGTGAACGTTCTGGATTATGCGAAGGTTTATCTTGAACTTGGTGAAAGGCTGAATGATCTGCAGCAGTTGGTGGATCGCATTGACGTGTTCCTGTCGGAAAGGCAAGAGGCCTAGCTTCTTCCGGAAGCGACTCGGTCCATCGCGGGTGACACGGACACTTTGCCGGAGAACGCGTTGCGATTGGATGGCACTTGTTCGGCAAAGGTGTCCGTGTGGCGCAGCCACAAGAGGACCCTCGCGCCAATCCTCTTGTCGCTTCGCGACACGCTATTTTGGGGCGCTCGTTTCGGGAAATCCCTTCAGCTCCTCAGTAGCGACCTCCTTGACGCTCAAGTCCGCGTAAATCACGTCATACTTGCCGTCCTTCCTGGCCTTCCTGGGGCCCCAGGCCTTGATCCAGAAGATCGGCCGGTTCGGCGCGTTGAGCTTGACGTCCTTGCCGGCGTAGTGCCAGTCCTTTTCCGGCGACAGCTGCCGCAAGATGGCGAAGGTCCCGGCCACAGCCGCCGGAATCTGGGTCGCTTCTTTCCGCATTTCGGACAATTTCTTCAGGATGTCGGATTTGTCGCCCCCTGGTTCCAACTTTTCGGCGGGGTGTCTGCCGAAAATGTATGCGTGTGCGGCCAAGTCTTTGCCGTACTTCTTCTCCAAGTACGTCGGCCCAAGGCGCGGCAAGGTTTGGAAGAGTCCTTGCTCTCCCCGCAATGCCGTCGGAAACACACCGCCGTTAAGTTCGGCCGCCATACCCAGCACCTTGGCCAGGAAGACGATGGGGTTCTTGGGGAGATCCAATTGCACCTTATTGACGGTATATCCTTCCGGTACGTCGAGGCTGAAGAGGGATTTGTCCAAGTCCGGGTCGATTTCGAAGTCCGTCATCACGGTGTGAATCTCGATTTCGCCGGAAGTAGCACGCTCGACGCGGATAGGCAGCGACGTTTTCGGATCGGCCCAGATCTTGGTTTCGAAGGGGCCGTCCTGTATACGAAAGCCCACCGCGTGGCGGCCGTCGATGACTTTGGTGCCAAGGGACTCCAATCCTTTCATCTTGCCGCTTTGGGCGCCCACAACGGACTGTCGCAAGCCCAGGAATGTCCTGCCGAACGGACCTGGGAGGCCCTCGATGTTCATCTTGACGTCCAACAGCGTGGCCTGCTTCAACGGGGGACTCAAGAAGAGCGCCTTCCGGCCTTTGCAGATCATAATTGATCTCGCGCTAGGTACGCCAAGTACATTCGTCTCCGTCCGTTCAGAGGACGGCGCCATAAACATCCCGATCTCTTGCCGGGTCTCGGCTCGACCTTGCGGCCCTTTTGTGACCTTAGTAGTTTTCCATCTCGCGCTTTGCACGTTTTTCAATGCTTCGGCAACATCGTCAAACGCCAGGGCGGCCCCGCTGCCGGGCACTAGCCAAGACATCAGCCCAAAAAAGGCAATCAAAACGGAAGCAGCCACAGCGATTCTTGTAATCGGTTTCATGTTCTTGATCCTTTCGATTAGTGTTATAGGGTAAGATTGGTCGGCGGCCTGTCGCACCACGGCAACCAATTGGGCGACCCGATCCGCCGGCAGTTCGTCGGGGATCGGAGAGCGCAATACGGAGTCCACCGCACGATCCAAGAAGTCGTCGGGATTGAAATGTTTGCGATCTTCCATCCTTCAGGTCCTCAATCGTTTTCTTGTGGCACGCCGCCGGAAGGCTCAAGGAGCCGTTCCAGACGCCGGCGCGCACGAGACAGTAACATTCGGGCTGCGGTCGCGCTGATTCCCAACCGTTCCCCGACCTGCTCGGAGGTCATCTTCTCGAAACAACTCAGGCAGAAGACTTGCGCCTGCCGCCGCGGGAGTTGGCTCACGGACGCGCGAAGACGGTCGGCAAGTTCGCTGGCCTGAGCCTGACATGGCGGATCCGGTTCCCGGCTAATCGCCCGCGATAGATCCGCCTCGGGGTCGCTTCGCTGACGCTGCCGATAACGCACTCTCAAAAGGTCCAGCGCCCGAACGGTCGCCAGATGCCGAAGCAGTCCCGACCAATCGCGAACAAGTTCACGTCGGTCGATTTTGACTGCCTCCAGGAACGTTTCCTGGACGCAGTCCCAAGCATCGGCGTGATTGCCCACCAGTCGATGAACGGTGCGCAATACGACGCCCACGTTCTGGCTTACAATCGTCTCCCAATCCGTCATCTTCGGACACCCGTCAATAAACCGCGGTTCAAGATCATAGTCGATCTCAACGGCCACAGTGTAACGAAAAATCTGCTATGATTCACTGAACTCACGGGCAACCGCCCTTTCATCATGCCTTTCCTTTCTCAACACAAACGGCGCAACCCACGTGGGGCACGCAAGTTGCGCCCGGACTGTCCATAATCGCCACATCGGAATCCAAAGCCCCGTCAAGCCGTGGCCGTTGGGGTTTTCGATTGAGAGATTGCCGAACTCGTTCGGGATGCCGGGGCGGACGCGTGTCTGACCGCGGGTGGCACGGCCACTTTGCCGAACGCGTTGCGATTGGATGGCACTTGTTCGGCAAACGTGTCCGTGTGGCGCAGCCATGAGAGGACCTTGACGCCGGCGCCAATCCTCTTGCCGCTTCGCGACACGGACAGTTCCCCGAACGGGCAACAAAAAGCAACAAAAAGGGGTCAGGCTACTTTTTCAAAAAAGTAGCCTGACCCCTTTTTTGTTTCCCTTTTTTGTTTTAACGTCGCTGTTGCGGGGCTCGAAGGACTTGCAGCGCGGCATCCATGACGAGGTCGGTCTGGCCGTCGGCGGCAAACGAAATGAAGGTGCCGTTTTGCGGTCGGGCCGTCACGTGAACTTGCACATCGGGCTCGACCCCGACGTGGCTGTAGGGGTGACCGGTGGGTGAGTAGAACTTGGCGGTGGTCAGGCGGATTCCGGCCGTGCTGAACTCCAACGAAAAGATCCCCTGAACCGAACCCTTGCCGTAGCTGCGTGCGCCGACGAGGGTTCCTCGACGGTGGTCACGAATGGCCCCGGCGAAGATCTCGGCCGCGCTGGCGCTGTCGTGGTCGATCAGCACGACCAGTGGGACGCGCCACGTTCCGGCCGTGTGGGCCCAGTAGGTGGTATTCTCTTGCGTGTTTCGACCCCGCGTGGAGACGATGATCCCGCTGTCGATGAACTTGTCGGCCACTTCGACGGCTGTCACGAGCAGGCCGCCCGGGTTGCCGCGGAGATCGACAATCAGGCTTTTCATGCCCTTGCGATGCAACTGCCACAAGGCGGCTTCCAGGTCGTGCGAGGTGGTCTTTTGGAAGCAGGTCAACTGCAAGTAGCCGACGCCTTGGCGCGGGTCGACGATCTTCACGCCGTCGACACTGGGGACTTCCACACGGCGGCGGCGAATGCGCAAGGTGCGGGGCTGTTGGTTCGGGGTGACGATGGTCAATTCGACCACGCTGCCGGCTTCTCCCTGCAAGAGATTGGCCGCCTGGTCGGTGCTGAAGTTCTGCGTCGGTTGCCCATCCACCGAGAGAATCCGATCGCCGGCGGAAATACCCGCCAGTTTGGCCGGACTCGCCGTGATGACCCGAACGATCAACAGGTTTCCTTCGGCCGCCTTCAATTCGATCCCCAGCCCGACGAAGTTGCCTTCGATTTGCGAGTAGACTTCCTTGAGCTGCTCGGGAGTGAGGTAGGCGGAGTAGGGATCGAGGCAATTGGCCGCCCCGCACAAATACTCCAACACGACGGCGCTTTGACGGATGCCGAGTCGCCGCTGGGCCGTTTGGGCCGCCATGGCCACCGTTTCCCGAGCACGCCCACGCGAATCGATCGCTTGCGACTGAACAAGCCGGCGCAGTTCATGCGGCAAGTCGTCCACGGCGGCTTGCCGGGCCTGCGGTAAATGGTGCTGGAGGAAGACGCTTTCCCGCAGGGCCACCTCGAAATCGTTCGTGCCGCACTCGACCAACTCTTTCCATCGGGGAGTGCCGACGTAATGGGTCTGAATCTTCGTCAGCACCCGCATGTAGAGATCCAGGGCCTGCTCCGTCGAGAGCGCGCCGAGCGCGTCGCGAAAGCTGCGGTCGTTGTAACGGCGCACCACGTCGTAGTGGCGGCGCGACAACTCGAAGCGCCCCTTCAACCCGTCGTCGGCCGGGAAACGCCTTAGGGCGTCTTCGTAATGCGACAGTGCTTCACCCCAGCGCCGCTGCTGCTCCAATTGCTGCCCTCGCTGCAACACCTCGGCGATCTGGCCTGTAGGAAGCGAAGGCGGAACGGTTCCGGAAGCCGAGGGGCGAACGTCGCCCGCCGGAACAGCCGCGTGTTGCTGCCCAAACGCGCAGCAAGAGAAGACGGTCAGCAAGACAATCCAAACGCCGATGCCGTTGGTAGGGACCCTTTTTCGCATGGTGTCGTCCGTGGGGTGGGTGCGTCTTAGGTGAGGTGACGCTCTGGGGGTGGTTAGTCGCGAGCGAGGTCCAAGACGCGGGTCCAACATCCGGGCCTCTGGGAAGCATAGAACGCTTTTCGCAACTAGTCAAAAAACCCGAGCATTTTTTTGGCGGGGAATCGTCACGACCCGTGCATCCCGAGGGGTGGGGTATTTGTCGCAACGACTGAGCGTAGCGGCGCCGCAAGAAAGTGTTGCGCGATCTGCAACGAGCAAGCCCGGACATGGCGCGTAGTCCAACGCCGGCGGGGGGCGTCCGAAGCAACCGAATCACACGGTCAGCCCGAATAACCGGTAGAAACGAGAATGGGAGAACCGGTCGGGTTGTCAACAGAAGCGGCGGCAAGATCCCCCGGACGGCAGTCCGGGGGCTTTTTCACTGCGGGCAGGCAGATAGAAAGGCAGAGAATCGAAGCGCTACTTCACGCGGATCTCGACCGACACGACGTCGTCGGACGGCGGGGGCGTGGGCAGTACGACTTGCAGAGAACCGCTGCGCGGCAACAGCAAGACGGTTCCCTTGGCCGACAACGTGCGTGTGCCGAATGGGACGTTCCTTAGCGTGAACTCACCCTTAGCATTGGTCGTCGTCCGGCGTTTCGTTCCCTGGATCGTGACCGTGCAATTCGGGCAGGGGAAGTCGACCAGCAGAATTCTCAACACGACCCGGCCGGTGATCGTGGGCGTGATGTCCGGGGTGCCTGTCGGCAGCGTGATACCGACTTTCGCAGCCTGAGTGATCAGGGCGTTCTTGTAGTACTGGAATCTCCTATGGGTTCCCAGCATGATCCTCCGCCGAGCCCATTGGAACGTACTCTCGACCAATTTGTTCGACAGGCGTCCCTGATCGCGCAAGGTGACCACGTAGGTGATGTAGTCCTCCTCGTTCGGATCGGCCGTTCGCAGTCCGGCGCGGATCGTGCCGGCGTCGATTCGTTCGGCCGCCGCGGCCTGGCGGCCGACACCCGGCGATAGCAATGCCAGCAAAACGGCCAGAATGACGGGATTTCGGCGCATGGTTGGTTCCAAAACGTGGAAAGCGGGGGCATAAGAAATGAGCGGGGGGCTTGTAACCGATTCCGCCGGATCGTGCAAGATCGGTTGCACGCCAATAGGGGAGGAAAAAAGGGAAAGGAGGAAAAGGGGAAAAAACAAGCGGGAAAGGGCGCGGCTTTCAGCAGTCAGCTATCAGCTACAAGAAAAGGGCCGGAAGACAAGTCTCCGCGTCTTTGCGACTCTGGGTCTTTGTGCCTCTGGGTCTTTGTGCCTCTGGGTCTTTGTGCCTCTGGGTCTTTGTGCCTCTGGGCGAGACACTTTCCCCTTAAAACGAGAACATGCTCCTCCTCGATAAGCCGGTATTGCAGAACAGGTTATGTCGTTGCTAAGGCGAGCATTCCCCCCTCCGGGTTTCCCCTTTTCCCTCTTTCCCCTTTTTCCTTCCCCACGAGTCGATCCCTTCCTTGAACGTGTCACCGATCGTTTCATTTTACGGGCAGCGGGGAACGTGCGATTTTGCTATAATGGTAGTGGATCACCAGATACGGTCACAACTCCCCGAGCGGGCCGATGCCGCGAATTGTGCTTCTTTTTTGCCTTCTAGTCCTCACGTCGATCCCGTCGGGGATCGCCACGGCCGAGGATCTTTCGCCCCAGCGCCGGCAGGAGATCCGCACCGAATTGGCCGGCCTGCTGAGCAACTTGGACAGCGATCGCTACGAAGTGCGGCAACAGGCCTCCGCCCGACTGGAAGAGCTGGTGGGCCGGCCCGAGTTGGGGGAGTTTCTCTCGGCGGAATTTCAAAGCGTGCTGGCCCGGTTGGATACGTCGTTCGAAGTCCGCTGGCACCTGAAGCGACTGGCGGCCCGATTACCTGAAGCCGCACCGCAACCGGTCGCCGAACTCTCGGACGAGCAGATTGCCGAATTGGTCGGCAAGCTGGGCGACGATTCGTACACGGTTCGCCTGGGCGTAACGCGGCAGCTTAAGGGCCTTCTGTTCCGCGACCAGTACGTCTCACGCGTCAAGGCGGCGCTACAAGCCGAGTTGGAGCGTTGCGAAGAGGCGGAAACGATCCTGCGGATCAAGAAGCTGCTGGTGCCTTTTCGACCGGCCATGGTGGCCGAGTACTGGGAAGGGCGTCGCAACCGGGGCAGGCAGCATTTGATCGTGGGCGTTCCCAGTCAGGCCTCGTACGCTCCGCGACCGAGTCACTTCGATCGGATCGACGACAAAGTGGCCCATTGTGTCAGCGGCGTGAATCTTTCGGCGGGTGAGTATCCGGTGGGCGTGGCCTTTCCGCATCCGAAACAGCCGGGCGCGTTCTTTCACCTGGTCAACTTGCCCACGCCGCAACGTCGATCGGACTACAAGCGACACGTCGAGACCGACGAGGCGAAGCGGCTGGCCGCCATTAGCCGGCGCACGCTCGATCGGATGCTGTCCGAGCGACGCGAGCTTTCCGAGGCCGAGCTGCTGATGCTGGCCCAACTCGATCCTAAGGAGGTTTCCCTTTTTGCCGGGCAGTACTTCCCGCTCGTCGAGGACAAGCCCTTGCCGGAAACTGATTTGGTGGCCGGGATGGGCCGGCCGAGCCGATTCGGCATGATCTGTCGGCAACTGGCCATGGACGGTACCAAAGACGCCGCGCCGGGATTGCTCAAGGCGATCCAGCAGGGAAGCTTTCTGCCACCCACCTCGAACGCTCCGTATCACCTGCACTGGATCGCCGCCTTGTCCATCGCCAATCGCGATCCCTGGCCGGGAGCCGACCGCTGGTTGGGCGGTCTGATTTCGCGTGACGACCCGTTGGTCGAAGGCTACGAGAACGGCCCGCAGCTAGGCGCCACCGCGGCCGGCATGTTGCTCCGGCGACACCAGGGTTCGGCCAAGGAGTTGGGCTTGCAATCGGTCATCGCTGCTCAGTTGTCTCGTTGGCCGATCAACCCCTATCGTTTCCCGTCCACCGAGGTCCGCGATAAAGTGCAAAAATGGTGGGCCGAGAAACAGAAAACGCTGAAGTAAGTTTTTTTCCCGTCTAGCGGCCGGAATTGGTCACTCAAGTCCCTAGCGTGACAGAGCCGCAATCAAAGTGGGAGGGTTCAGGGTTCGGGGTTCAGGGTTCAGAATCTCGGGACAAACGTTGAATTCAAGTGCTGAACCCTGAACCCCGAACCCCAAAAACATGTGCATACCGTGCGCAGAAGTTGCGACGAAAGTCCCTACCGCCGACGCGTGCGGCGTTTGCCTCGGTGGAAGACGCGTTTGACCTGCTCGATACCCTCGGCCAGCTTGTCGACTTCTTCGAGCGTGTTGTAGAAATAGAAACTCGCCCGCGTGGTGGCGGTAATGCCGTATCGCTTGTGCAGCGGCATGGCACAATGATGCCCCGCCCTGACGGCCACGCCATGACGATCGAGCACCTGGGCCACGTCGTGGGCGTGGATCCGATCGAGCACGAAGCTCACGATCCCGCCTTTCTGCCGCGGACTGGGTCCGAGAATGCGAACGCCTTGGATGCCTTCGAGCAGGTGATGGGCATACTCGGTCAGGCGGAGTTCATGTCGCCCGATCGCATCGAGTCCGACCTGTCGCAAGTAGTCGACCGCGGTCCCCAGCCCGATGGCCGACACGATCGGCGGCGTGCCGGCCTCGAACTTCTGCGGCAGCTCCCCCGGCTCGAAACCTTCGAGCTTCACGCGGCGGATCATGCTCCCACCGCCAAGGAAGGGCGGCATCGCGTCGAGCAAGTCGTACCGCCCGTAAAGCACGCCGCAGCCCGACGGCCCGAGCATCTTGTGCCCGCTGAAAGCCAGGAAATCGACGTCCCAGGCCGTCACGTCGGTCGTGTGATGGGGTACGCTCTGCGCGGCGTCGACCAGCACCACGGCGCCGGCGTCATGGGCTCGGCGAACAATTTCTCGAATCGGATTGATCGTCCCCAGCACGTTCGAGACGGCCGCCACGCCCACCAGCTTTGTTCGCTTCGAAAGCAGATGGTCCAAAGCATCCAGTTCCAATAGTCCGTCGTCGGTCAGCGGAATGTATCGAATTGTCGCCCCGGTCCGTTGGGCCAGTTGCAGCCAGGGGACGAGATTGGAATGGTGTTCCATTTCGGTCAATAGGATTTCATCGCCGGGGCCGACGTTCGCCTCGCCGAAGCTTCGCGCGACCAGATTGATGGCACTGGTGGTTCCACCGGTGAAGATGACTTCTTCCGGCCGTGCGGCGCCGATGAACTGCCGGACGTTCTCTCGGGCGTTTTCGTAAAGATCGTCCGACTGATCGGCCAGCCAATGGATCCCCCGATGGACGTTGGCATAGTGTCGCTCGTAGGTCTCGACGATGGTCTGGATGATCTGGCGGGGACGTTGCGTGGTGGCCGCATTGTCCAGATAGACCAGCGGCACGCGGTTGCGAACCGTCTGCGCCAGGATCGGGAAATCGGCCCGCAGGGCTTCGACATCCAGTAAGGTTTCCTGCATCGAGCCGCTCATGGCGCATCTCCGTCGGCGGGCGAGAAGATGGCCGCCTGCAACACTTGCCACGGGAGCAGACAGCACTTCTGCCGATTGGGTGTCAGCCGCGGCCCGAATAGTTCGAGCATGGCCTCGGCCGAAAACTGCTTGACCTCGTCAGCCGGCTTGCCGTCCATGGCCTCGACCAGCATCGAGGCCGACGCCTGGCTGATGCAGCAGCCTTCGCCGTCGAAGTAGATCTGCTTCAGCCGGCCCGAGGGGTCGATTTGCAACTCCATGCGAATCACGTCCCCGCAGAGCGGATTGTCGTCCTCGTGGGCGTGCGTGCAGACCTTGCAATGCCCTCGATGATACGGGTCTTCGTAATGATCGAGAATGTTTTCCCGATAGAGTTCGTCGCCGTAGATTTCTGTTTCAGTAGCCATGTTCTGCTCGTCGGGCGGACGAAACATCGCTCCGGGCCGCCCACCAAGCCTCCCATATCAGTTTATGGCCAAACAGCACCCCGGCAAGGGCTAGCGCAGACTATTTGCAAGTGTGCCACGGCCGTGTCGGCCGTGTGAAGTTGGAGAAATTGCCCCGATCGACCGGACACCTGCGCCAGCCGGCATGGTCGCTTTTCACTTGTTTCGCCAAAGCATCTGGTCGTCGATCTTTAGCTCGGCCTGCATGTCGGCGATCTGTGCCTTGAACCGTCGGGCGTCTTGGGGATAGCCGGCCGTCGGTTTTAGGTCGGGGATGCGGGCACACCAGAACGCGTTCAGGGCCTCCATGGCCAACTCGCGCAGGTACTTCGACGCCATCGACGCCAGGGCCGTCGGTAAGTGCGCTTCGCCTTGGGCTTGGAAACGGAACTCGACGCGCCGCTCGGCCGGCCCGAATCGGTAGATGCTTTGCCGGCGACTCTCGTCATACACCTCCATCAACCACTCGGGAAAGTGTTCCATCAGCAGTCCCGTATAGCGGTTCCGCCCGCCATGCTTGTCACACAGCACCAAGACCGGGCCTTGCTCCAGCGGTTCCATCATCCGGGCCGCCAACGCCAAGGTCGCGTGTGACAGCGCGGTCCCTTTGGACCCGTGCTGGTCGACCAGTTGATTGAACTGCCCGGGAAAGATCGCCCGACTTCGCAGCCCGAGAAGCTCCACGCCGGCGGCCGAGAGTGCTTCGCGCAACCGGTCGATCAATGGTTCCTGATCGTCCGGATCGATTTGGCGCGGCACGGGCACATCGTAGGGCGCGTACCAGGGAATCGTCCGCAAATGGGTCACCACGTCGGGGGCCAAGGCTTCGAAGACTTCCCACCAGGATCGGGGCCGATGCCCGGTCAACGCCAAGGCGGCCCACAACCCTCGCTCGAGTTGCCTAAGGCCCTTGCCCGGCTTGTAAAGGACCTTCGAGTCGGCCATCACCACGCATTCGTCCACCCGCCGGGCCGCCACCTTGGGTTCGGCCACGATCACGCTGCTCAGACGTGCATAGAGATCTTCCGCGTCCGCTTCGTCGGGCACCCGCCACGCAGTGGCCGAGATGACCAACGGCCCCAAGTTCGGCCCGTATCCCGCTTCGTCCGTTCCAATCAAATAAGTCATGGGGAATCCTCAAGACGTGCCCGGCCATTGATTGTCGGTCAGGACGGCCGCATCGCGCTGGTGGCTTAGCCGATAGGCGGCCGGATCGTCGCCCAGTCCACGATACTTCACCGCCGCCTGCTCGCCCGTACGATCGATCCCGTACTGGCCGACCACGATCTCGGTGTCGGGCCCGGACCGATTGATCGTCACGCACGGCAGTACGAGAAACACGGTAGGGCTGTGGGGCGTGTATTGGCGGATCTCGGCGACAGCCCGGTCGGCCTGGAGCCGGGCGTTGACCACTGCCGCGAACAGGGCCCGATGTTCGACGTCCACCACGTTCGGATCGCGCAGACTGGCCAAGCGATTGACGCCGCCGTGTCGAAACGTTTCGTGCAACTCCTTGACGGCCGGCAAAGAGGAATCTTCGAGCAGTTCGGCCAGCGCGCCGCAACAAAACGACTGTCGACCGTAGTGGTCGAGCCGGCCGTATCGAAGCCCCTTCGGCGACGGCTGTACGCCCGCGTGCGAATTGATCTTGACGACCAGCAGCTTCGAGTCGCTTGGTGTCGACCGAGCCGCAAAGTGTTGTTCGGCAACCCGAATCGCGCCCGGCTCGTACCGGCCACCAAGGTTGATCGAGCGAAACGCAGATCGATCGTCGAACTTCAAAGGCGGCAGCATCTCGCGGACAAACCAGCGGTGAAAGGCTTCCGTGCATTCCCGTTCCGCCTCGTCGGAACAAGTCACCTGATAAGCGCCCACCATGGGGGCGGCAAGCTCCTGGGCAAGTTCCCGCAACGCGTTGCTGACCCCGGCCAACTCGCTTTCCACACCGATCAACTCAGACAGACGGGCCATCCTGCTCCCTCTGACGAATGGGACAAAAAAAACGGGTGCCGGGAACATCGCGTTCCCGACACCCGCTTATTGTTGCTTCAGGACGACCGGCGTCAAGCCTACTCGGCGAACGGATCGTCCAAATCGGCTTCCTCTTCCTCGGCCGGCTCGTCCGCGGCCGGTTCATCGGCAGCCGGCTCCTCTTCACCAAACGGATCGTCGTCGGCAGGCTCTTCGGCAGCCGGTTCGGCGGGCTCGTCCGCGGCCGGTTCCTCGGCGGCCGGCTCTTCTTCACCAAACGGATCGTCGGCAGCCGGTTCGGCAGGCTCATCCTCCGCTAGCTCGGTCGGTTCTTCTTCACCAAAGGGGTCGTCAGCAGCCGGTTCGGCGGGCTCGTCAGCAGCCGGCTCTTCCTCAGCACCACCAAACGGATCGTCGGCCGCCGGTTCGTCTTCGGGGGGCATCTCGTCCAGTGTGGTGTCGCCTTGGTCCGGGTCGCCTCCGACGGCCTTACCCAGCGATCTTCCCAGGGCTCCAAAGATACCGGACTTCTTTCCTGCGGCCGGCTCGGCGGCTGGCTCTTCGGTGAACGGATCGGCTTCGGCCGGTTCCTCGGCAGCCGGTTCCTCGACGGCTGGTTCGTCGGCGGCTGGTTCGTCGGCGGCTGGTTCTTCAGTGAACGGATCCGCTTCGGCCGGTTCGGTCAGTGGGCCGGCACCAAACGGTTCGTCACCGGCCGGTTCCTCGGCCGGCATTGTCGCCGGAATCGCGGGCGATTCGTCGATCTGTTGCTGGAGCAAGCGGCCCTCTTCCTGGCGAATTTGTTCGTAGCGGGCCTTATGTAGTTTTTCGGCCTCCTGGCGCGCGGCCATTCGGGCAACTACCCGATGTTGTTCGAGCGTCAATCGGGCGCGGCCTTGGATCCGCTCCAACGACTTCGACACGTTGTAGAACTTGTTGACATCCCGACTTTCCTTGGTCGCCCCCTTCTGGAAATCCAGTTCGGCCTCTTCCGCGCGACCGAGTTTCAGGTAGGTCATTCCGCGGAAATAGTAAGGACGCGGATCGACCGAGCCACCGTCGATGGCCGTGGTCAAGTATTCGTGTGCCTTGACGTAGTCGCGCGAGAAATACGCATGCACACCGCTCCCATAGAACTGTTCCAGTACCGCATCCTCAGCAGAAACCAAGGACGCCGAGAGACAGACCAATCCGAGGGCAAAGAAAACAAGAATCCGATACATCGTGTTCGACTCCTCTTCCGCCCGCGCGCCTGAACCTTGTGCGCAACCGGGCCGGGGTTCCGGGTGTTATAGGCCACTGGCCGCCACCGCGTCGAAGGCGACGGCCGGGCCAAATCCTAGGCAAGAAACACGGTGTTCCTAAGATATCGATCCTAATCGCTCCGGGCCGCAATAGCAAGCAGAGTCCATCACTACCGGCGATTCGAGAGGGGTACTGCAATAGCTCGCCCGGGTGGTCTTCAGGCACGCGTGGCACGTTCCCGAGCCGGACAAGACCGGAAAAGATTGCTGAATTTGGCCGAATCGGCTATTATGGAGGGCGTTCCGGTCCGGCACGACAGCCGCTGACGAGAGTCTTTTTCTTGACAGGATTAACAGGATCGACAAGATAAAAGAGCAAGAATTCCTCAAACTCTATCCGTGTTCAATCCGTGTTTCATCCGTGACTGAAGAACCTCGTCAGTTACCCTACATCAAGGAGCGGCCCATGGTGACTTTGCGAAATGCTCGAGCGATTGTCGTTTGTGTCGGACTGGTGAGCTTCCTCCTATCGGGAGCCGTCCGGGCGGCCGAACAGTCGCCACTTGCTGAGCAACTCGATGCGCCGCTGCTGTTTACCAAACGGTTGAACTACCTGGGCATCCACATCTACGACACGTTCTACAAATGGCGTCCCGGCGGCGGCATCTATGTGATCGAAAACCCGTCCACCCCGCCCGAGCAACAGATCGTCCGCCCGGTGATCGATCCGACTACGCCCGGGACGCTCGGCGAGGGAATGTACACCGACCCGGACATCTCCTGGGACGCCAAGCGGGTGCTCTTCTGTTTCAAGGGCGGTGCTCAGGACAGCACGAGCATTTACGAGATCGGCATCGACGGCAAGGGCTTGCGGAGGCTGACCGACCCCAGCTCGTACTGTTCGATCTACAAGGGTAGCAACGGCGGACAACACGACGTCAGCCCGGCCTATTTGCCGGACGATAACATAAACGGCGGGCGGATCGTGTTTACCTCGACTCGGTTCAGCGGGTTGGTCCCTTGCGCTAACGAAGGCGCCGACATCATGCACGTGATGAATGCCGACGGGTCGGACCTGCACGCAATCTCGGTCAACAACGTCAACGAGTTCGATCCGTGCGTGATGCACGACGGGCGGATCATCTTCGGGCGTTGGGAATACGTCGACAAGACGGGCCTGACGCAACAAAGCGTGTGGACGATTTTTCCCGACGGGACCAACGAGACGGCCTTCTTCGCCAACAACATGGTCTTTCCCGAGGCCGTTTTGGACGTGCGCCCGGTCCCCGGCACGGAGGATTGGGTGGTCGGCACGTTCACGCCGCACAATGCACCGCCGCGCGGCAGCATCGCCATGATCGATCCGCGACGCGGCAAGAACGACATCCAGTCCATCATCGCGCTGGAACACCCGGAAAACCCGGCCTACTATCGGGGCGAGTCGTGCGACCCGTGGCCCTTGTCGAAAGAGGCCGTCCTCTATAGCGGGCGGCCCGCGGGGGCGCAGTTCAACGCCCTGATGATGATCGACCGCAACGGAAACCGCGTGGTCGTCCGTAGCGAGCCGGACATCGATTGCCACAGTCCCATGCTGGTCAAGCCACGCAAGCGCCCGCCCGTCTTGGCCCCGAGCAGGGATCGCGAGCAGGAGTTCGGGCGTTTCTTCGTACAAGACATCTACCGGGGTATGGACAGCATCGGGCGCGGCGAGGTCAAATGGCTGCGGGTCGTCGAGGAGACGTCGCGCGTGAGCCCCACGCCCGGCGGTGCCTATAACCAGACGTTTCTGCTTAGTGCCGCCCTGGCCTTCAGCGTGAAAAACTTCCTGGGGATCGTGCCGGTCGAGCCGGACGGGTCGGCCTATTTCGAGGTCCCGTCGAATCGGGCCGTCTATCTTCAGGCGCTGGACCAGGACATGCGGCTGATCCGCAGTATGCGGACGTTCGTGCAAGCGGCCCCCGGGGTCACCCGATCTTGTATCGGCTGCCATGAAAACAAGTACGTCAGCAGCCCCGCGGCCCAATCGCCGCCGATGGCCTTCTCGCGCGAGCCCGACCGCCTGAAGCCCGAATCGTGGGGGACCGGGTTCATCGACTATCCGAGCATGGTACAACCGATTTTCGACCGGCATTGCGTCCGCTGCCATGGGGGTGAAGAGGGTATGGCCGGCAAGCTCGACCTGTCGGGCGGTTGGACCGAACATTTCAACATCAGCTACGTCAACCTGATCAGCCGACGCGACAACCAACATACGGCCACACTGATCGCCGGTATCGATTGCATGAACGGCACGGCCTTTCATTCGGCCGCGATCTTGCCGCCCCGCTCGCACGGTTCGGCGACGGCGCCGCTGGCCGAGGTGCTCGCCAGCGGGCATGAGAACTGGATTGCCAAGCTGTCGCGAACCGAACGCGACCTGTTGATGGCCTGGATCGACACCAACGGGCTGTACTATGGGTCGTGGGACTACACCCGACACGGCTGCGCGATCAAGAACTGGGCGAAGATCCGGCAGGACCTGTCGACCAAGATGAACGAGGCGGGTTGCATGGAGTGTCATCACCGGATCGAAGAGGATTGGGTCAACCTGAAACGGCCCGAGCAAAGCCGCATCCTGCGAGCGCCGTTGCCCAAGGGGCGTGACGGGTGGGGATTGAACTTGTGTCGCTCTCGCAAGCTCCATCCGAACCACCAGCGAGTCCGGATTCTGGTCAACGGCGGATACGCCCATGCCGTGCTGCCGTTGGAGGCGTTCAATGTGCCCAAGGTTCCGGCCATCGAAGACGAGGGCCAGCCAGTCACTCCGTTCGCTTCGTCGGCAGACGAGTCGTATCGGGCCATGCTGGCCATCATCCAGGACGGCCGCCGTGAGGCCCTGTCCGCACCACGGGTCGACATGCCGGGCGCCGAGATCGAGCCGGGTATATGCCGGCAGTTCGCCCCGCCGCGGCTGCCCTATCCGTTGCCCGAGTTGCACGCCGTCGTCGACCAGCACGGGATCGTGCAGTTGCGTTGGGAGCGTTCGGCCCGAACCATTGGGCTCGCCAGCGAAGTGCACCGCGGCGCGACGCCCGAGTTTGATGTCGATATCAACACCCTGCTGGCCACGACCGAGGCGTTCGCGTGTAGCGACGCCGAAGTCCAGCCGGGTCAACACCATTATGCCGTGGTCTTGGTTTCGCAAGATGACCGCAGCGCGCCGATTCGTATGTCGGTCCAGGTGCCGACGGTTCCCGCGCCGTCGGCCCCGCAAGCGCTGACGGGCAAACCGCAAGTCGGTAGCGTCGAACTGCGTTGGGACGAGGCGGGCGGCGCCTTGGCACGCTACCACGTCTATCGGGCCGAGGCCGGGTCGGTCGACTTCAAGCGACTTTCGGCCGAGCCAACCATGCGGTTGACCTACACCGACGTGCCGCCGGCCGAGAAAGTGCAATATGTCTACACGGTTCGGGCGGTCAACCGTCGGGGCGTCGAGAGCGAGTCCGCTGCCGAAGTGACGGCCGCCACATTGCCCGAGATCAAGCAGCCGATGTTCTCGGCGGCGTTTCGCGAAAATGCCCTTGCCGAGCTTCACGGCGGCGGGACGGCTCAAGGAACGCTTTACGGCCAGGCGAAGGTGGCCGACGGGACCCTCGATCTTCGCCAGGGCGGACACGCCAGCTTCGAGCATCGCCCGGAGTTCGACCTGACGGGCCGAATCTCGGTCGAATGTTGGGTCAAGCTCGATAAGGACGCTCAATGTCCGGTGATTGTCAGTTGCGGCCATTGGCATCAGGCCGGCTGGTTACTGCAGAAGCTGGGACCCGTTTGGCGTTGGTACGTGGCCGGGATCGATTGCGACGGCGGCCAGCCCGAACTGGGTCGCTGGTACCACCTGCTGGCCACGTTCGACGGCCAAACGGCCCGGATCTACCAGGACGGCCAATTGGTGGCCGAGAAGGCCGGTCCGGTCGTTCGCACCTCATGGCCCGGCCCTTTGTTCGTCGGCCAGTACTGCGTCACGCCGAGTGTCGGGTTCCAAGTGACGGGCCAAATTCGAGGCCTACAGGTCTACAGCCGGGCCGTCAAGGCCGAGGAAGCGGCCGAGAAGTCGCAAACGACGTTGGCGGCGAAGCAACCTTAACTTGGCTGCGGATCATCGGCAGTTGAACTGAATCGCCTTGTCGCGATAGCTGAACTTCACGTCGAAGTGTTTGAAGAAGCTGCTTTGTCCCAGCAGGCCGAAAGGCATGTCGTCCCAATCGTGCGAATAGTACACGTTGGCAGTGAAGTCGACTCCGCTGAGGTTGAGCCGAGATCGGTGCCCGTAGGCCAAGGCCGAACCTCCAATACCGGAGAAAACGCGTTTTATGCCCGTGTGAAGATCGCCGCCGGTGGCCTTGATGATCCATGCGGGGAAGCTGCATTCATCGGCGCCGGAATCGACCAGGGCGTCAAACGTGATGCGCTGTTTCCCAAAAGAAAGCGTAACGGGCACAACCGGTCGGTAGACATACTCGGGCCGTTTTGCTTTGGGAGGCGAGACGACATACCGGAGATAGGGAAGCTTGAAAGTCTTCACAGCAGGTAGCTCTTGTTGTCTTCCGGAATGCGCGTGAGGATGGGGTCTTCAATCCCCTGCTGCCTGGCTTCTTCCAGAGCCTCTTCGGCCGTGTGGCCCTTGCCAAGCACCCGTTTTCGATCGTGATCCAACGCCACAAAGTATCCGGCATATTGTCTGATGATCGGCGTCATATCGATCGCTTTCATAGCGGCTACCTGCTAATCGAAGTTTCCACGGGTTGCTCTCGACTACCCCTATTATACGACGCTGCTTAGTGTGAGCAAGTCCACTACAAGCCGACAGTTGCTCCGGATGTTATGCCCCGCCCGTAGAATCGACCGAGAAAAAACGAAGAAATATGGCCGAATTAGTTCACCCCGGCACGCTGGGCTGCTGGACAAAACGGTAGAATATGGGCAAAATGTGGATTATTCGAGAATATCTGGGAATTGCTCGATGTGAAGACTTCGGTGTCAAAGCCCGCCGACTGGGTTCGGTGGGACCCACCGAACGCAGTCGGCGGGCTTTTTCGGAATCACGCAACTCGACTGAAATCAAGTAAGAGGATGGATCCATGGCACTGACGCCGAATCGCGTGTATCAAGAGGACTGTATCCAGGGACTTGCCCAAATCGCACCGGGTAGTATCGATCTGGCTTTCGCCGATCCGCCCTTCAACATCGGATACGACTACGACGTCTACGAAGACAAGCGGGCCGCAGACGACTACCTCGAGTGGACGCGGCAGTGGATGACCGGCGTGGTCAAGGCCTTGAAACCGGACGGTACCTTCTGGCTGGCCATCGGTGACGAGTATGCGGCCGAGTTGAAGCTGATCGCTCAAAACGACATCGGGCTCGCCTGTCGGAGTTGGGTCATCTGGTATTACACGTTCGGGGTCAACTGCAAGGCCGCGTTCAGCCGTTCGCACACGCACTTGTTCCATTTCGTCAAGGACCCGAAGAACTTCACGTTCAATGCGGACAACCCGGCCGTGCGCATCCCCTCGGCAAGGCAGTTGGTCTATGGCGACCGCCGCGCGAATCCGAAAGGTCGGTTGCCGGACAACACCTGGATCCTGCGTCCGCAAGACGTGCCCGAGGGCTTCAAGCCGGATCACGACACGTGGTATTTCCCGCGCGTGGCGGGCACCTTTAGCGAGCGAGAAGGATTCCACGGCTGCCAGATGCCGGAACAACTCCTAGGGCGCATCATCCGTTGCTGCTCGAACCCGACGGACATCGTGTTGGACCCGTTCGGCGGCAGCGGGACGACGTTCTCCGTGGCGAAGAAGCTGGGCCGACAATGGATCGGGTTCGAGCTTTCCGAGGATTACGTGAAACACATCAACGGTCGGCTGGGCAGCACGCGGTCCGGGGCTCTGCTGGACGGGGCGGCCGATCCGCTGGCCAGTGCCCCGACGACTCGGGCCGGTCGAAAGCTTCAGCAACCCGGTGCCAAACAAACCACAAAGACCAAGGGACCGAAACGCAGTTCCCGCACGCAATCCTCGAAGCGGTCGCAGGATTTCGAGCAAGGGATTGTGAACGTCTATACGACGGTCCAGAAGGGGTGCTCGGTCGACCGTATGCTCGCCGACCCGGAACTCAACGCCACGTTCGTCGACGCATGCAAGAAAAGCGGTCTCGCGGGCAGTCCGGTCCAGTGGAATCAGGCCTTGCTGCGGATCCGTAAGACGGGCAAACTGCCGGGCTTGAAAAGTCGGGCCAAGACGTTCACGTTCAGCCAGATGGATCCCTTTAGTTTTGCCAGCGAGATTGCCATGCAGCAATTGAGCGTCGAATGCGAGACGACCTTGGACGGGCTTCTCTGCGACCCGAAGCTGGCCGCCCGCTTCGACCAGATCGCGGCGTCGTTCGCGCCCGGCTACTCGCCGTTGGAATATCGCTGGGCCGCCCTGGCCATCCGCAAGCGAGCCAAGACGGCCAAGAAACTGGCCGCCCAACTACACGAGCAATGGCTGGCACTGAAACTTCCGCGGGCGAAACCGATTACTTCGAACGGTTGGGGCAAGTACGAATGCCCGGGTGTTTACGTGCTTAGCAGCCGAAGTCGGCAACAACTCTACGTCGGCGAAACAGAAAACGTCGCCCGTCGATTAGGGCAACTTGCCGAAGTGGATTCCTGGGAGAGTCTTGGGCCTTCTTCGGTGAAGATCATTTCCGAGGTGAGCAAGCCGATCGGGCTACAGTCCTTTTTGATCCACAAGCTCCAGCCCGTGCTGAATTCCCAGCTCTTGGTTCCCGATCTCGAAGCCGTCGCGTAAGAGTCAGCGCTTTATCGATTCCTTGACATGGGGGCCTTGGGCGGCTACAAACAGATTGTAGACGTTTACGTTTGCGCTGGACAACTCACACAGATCCATACCGAGGAGCCGACCACCATGGCCGAAAAAAGCAATCGTCGAAGTTTCTTGGGCAAAACCCTGCTGGGCGCCACGGGGGTGAGTGCCGCGTATGGGCTGGAAGAGAATATCCTGCTGACCGCGCTCGGGCAGGAAGCCGATGGCCAGCCCGCCGATCCACCCGACGCGGGTCCGGGCGAGATGCCTTGTGGGAAGATCGGCGACGTGAAGATCAGCCGGTTGCTGTTGGGCGGCAATCTGATCGGCGGTTGGGCCCACGCCCGCGACCTTCTTTATGCGTCGCAGTTGTTCAAGGCTTACAACACCGATGAGAAGGTCTTCGAGACGATTGCCCTGGCCGAACAGTGCGGGGTGAACACAATCCAGGCCGATCCTCGGTGTCAGGCAGTGATCAACAAGTACAACCGCCAGCACGGCGGGAATATGCAGACCTTGGTCTGCTTCAATCCGCAATCCGAGGCCGACCACCTCAAGAAGTTGATCGACGACGGCGCCACGCTGCTGTACACGCATGGCGAAGAGACCGACCACTTCACGATGTCCCAAAAGACCGACGTGCTGGGCAAGGCCATCGACACAATGAAAGCCCAGGGTCTACCGGCGGGCATCGGCAGTCATTCCCTTCAAACGCCGATGGCCTGTGAAAAGAACAACCTTGGGGCCGACTTCTACGTCAAAACGTTCCACATGGACCGCTACTGGTCGGCCACGCCCGAGGAAAACCGCGAACAGTGGTGCTGGTACAAGGGGCAAAGTGCCGATCACGACGGCTACCACGACAACATGTGGTGCCTCGATCCGGAGAAAACGGCTGCCTTCATGGAAACGGTCGAGAAGCCCTGGTTCGCCTTCAAGGTGATGGCCGCCGGAGCCATTCATCCCCGGGTCGGCTTCTCCCACGCCTTCCGCAACGGGGCCGATTTCGTGGTGGCCGGCATGTTCGATTTCCAACTCGCCTACGATGCGAAGCTCGCCAAAGAGGTCCTCGCCAAGCTCGACGACCGCAAGCGCCCCTGGCGAGCGTAGCTACTTTCTGCCGAAAGATCCTGCGCCTAGGGCCACTTGCTGCGGCAATGGGCATCTGTTAGAGTGGGTTCTTTCGTTCGTAGTGGAAACTCACCGTTCTTTGCGGCCCGCGGCATGACCTTGCTTGAGGAGAAACACTCTATGTCGCAATCGATGCCTTTGATGTTGTTTGCCAACCTTGGGGGAAGCGCGGAGGTCAGTACGGATAAGTTGGACATCCACCCGATCGATCTGACCATCATCATTATCTACCTGGTGGGTATCGTGGTCTTGGGCTGTTGGGCCGGCATGAGGAAGCGAGCGAACGCGAAAGGTAGCGATTACTTTCTGGCAGGCAAGTCGCTGCGGTGGCCGATGATCGGACTGGCACTGTTTGCCACGAACATCTCGACGATCCATCTGGTGAGTCTGGCGGAGGCGGGATATACGTCCGGGCTGCTCTACGGCAACTTCGAATGGATGGCCGGCTTCACGCTGGTCGTGCTGGCGTTGTTCTTCGCGCCCTTTTACATCCGTGCGGGCGTGGCCACCTTACCCGATTTCGTCGAGAAACGTTACAGCCGCGGCAGCCGCGACATACTGGCCGTCCTTTCGATCTTTTCGGCTATTGCGGTGCATATCGGGTTTTCGCTCTATACGGGGGCCGTGGTGCTGGAAGGATCGCTGCTGGGTGCCTTTTTCGAAAACCCGGAAGATTTCCGTGTCTGGACGATCATCGCGATATGCAGTGCAACGGCGTTGTACACGATTATCGGCGGGCTAATGGCCGTGGTGCTGACCGAGTCGATTCAGACGATCGTGCTGCTGATCGGCGCCATCTGCATTACGCTGTTGGGGCTCTACAAATTGGCCGGCTGGGATGGAACCTTTGTCGGGCTGATGGCGGTCGATCAGTTGCGCGAAGGCTGGAGTAACCTCAAGACCAACGTCCATCCGGTGAACCTTTCGATCTGCCGGCCCGATAGCGACCCGACCGGCCTCTCGTGGTACGCCGTGTTTACCGGCTACTGGATCACCGGGATCTGGTATTGGTGTACGGATCAGACGATCGTGCAGCGTGTGTTAGGCGCCCGCGACGAGCACAACGCTCGGATTGGTCCTCTGTTTGCCGGTTTCATCAAGATCCTGCCGGTGTTCATTTTCGTGCTGCCGGGTATCATTTGCCTGGGATTGATCCATGCGAACATCATTCCGCCGCTGGAGGTGAGTGAGAACGGTACGCCCGTGGCGGGCAAAACCTACTCGCACCTGATCCGCAACGTGCTTCCGGTCGGCGCGCAAGGCATTGTCTTGGCCGCGCTGTTGGCCGCTTTGATGAGCACGGTTTCCGGGGCATTGAACTCGATCGCCACGCTGGTCAGCTACGACATCTACAAGCGTTGGGCCCCCGACGCCTCGGATCGGAAACTGATCACCGTCGGCCGACTCGCCACCTTTGCGGCAATGGTCGTGGCCATCCTCTGGTCGTTGGCCATCGCCGGGCTGGGGAAGACGATCTTCCAGGCCATGGTCGACGTCTTCTGTGCCGTGGCGCCGCCGACCACCGTGATCTTCGTCTGGGGTGTCTTCTGGCGGCCCGCGTCGGCCAAGGCCGCTTTGATTACGCTGATCAGCGGGATCGGGCTGGGAAGCGTCGTCGCCGCGATTTCACTGCTGGGGTTGAACAAGATCGGAGACTTCGAGGTCAATTCCCTGCTCTCGATGACTCTGCTGGCCGTGGTCGAATCGATCATCATGGTCGTCTGCTCGTTGATCTTCCCACACCAACATACCGAAGAGAGCGAAAAGCTGGTCTGGAAAACTCCATGGGAGGCCTTGCGCGGCGAGTCGGGCGGCTGGCTGCTGAACTATCGCGTGTGGGTCGTCGCACTGCTGGTTGTCATGGCCGGGCTTTACTATGTCTGGTGGGGTGACGAAACATACTACGCCGTCACCGGCCGCGTGACCCTGGCCGACGGCACTGCGGCGGTCGGCGCTGAAGTGGCGTTCGAGTGCGATGACCCCGCGCTGTGCTTCACCCGGGTAACCGACGCCAACGGGCAATACCAGTACGGTACGAAACAACTGGCCGGTGGCGCCACGGCCGGAACCGAGTACCGAATCAAGGTCGCTGCGAAGATGGACGTGATCGTTCGGATGCAAGATCAGCCCACCGAGGAAGACCCGACCAAGACGAAACGGGCCGTCGCCGAGGTGCTCTATGCCGTACCCAGGGGAACCCCGATCGAAGAAAAAACGATCCACAAAGAACAGGAACTCGAGGGCGGATGGAAAGTTCAGGTCACGAAGCATGTCCTGAACTTCACAATTCCAGGTGACCAACAGCGCGGACTGGCGGAGAAACAGGTTCAGTTGGTCAAGGATGAAAACGTCGTCGTCCTGCCCGCTTCCGAGATCCCGAAGAAGTATGCCGATTTCGCGACCTCCGGATTGACACACACGATCGAAGCCCTGCCGGCGTTCACAACACAAAAGAAGCGTTACGATCTTCCGCTAGAATAGATTTGATGATTCGGGGAGTCCTCGTAGGGTGGGTCGAGCAGCGAAGACCCACGCAGCACCAAATGACGAAATCCGAATGACGAATGACGAAGTACGTTTCTTCCTTTCGTCATTCGTGCTTCGTCATTATCCTTCGCGTGGGTCTTCGCTGCTCGACCCACCCTACAGATCCCCGTGCTCAACCGCGACGCCTTTCGAACTCGAACTTCTCGCCTTTGAGCTGTTCGTACGTCGTCTTCTGCTCGTCGGTCAACACACCGAGCGCCTGCTCGTCGGCGTCAGTGCGAATCTTGCGGAACTCGCCCATCTTCTCGCGACGCTCTTCCTGGCTGAGATCGCGAAAGCTGCTGAACGCTTCGCGCATCGTTTGCTCATTACTCTTTTTGATCTCGCTGAGCTTGTCCTTTTGCTCGGACGTGAGTTGCAGCCGGTTGGCGATCCACTCATGGTTCAGTCCGTACACCGAGCCGCGGATCTGAAGACGGATCTGGTACAGTCGCATCAGTTGTTCCCAGGAAATCACATCGCGAAGCCCTTCACGCGACTTTTCATCCATCTGCTTGGTCAACTCGGTCATCTTCGCGCGTCGCGCGTCGCGGTCTTCCATCTCGCGCACACCGGACCATTGCGAGCTCATTTCCTCGCGGAGCTTTTCGCCAATCTCCTTCACCTTGGCCGTCTGGTCGTCGGTGAGTTTCAACTCCTTCTGAACTTGCTCTGAACGCAACAGCCCCAGCAGGCTGCGACGCCCGGGCCCTCGCCGGTCTCCGCCAGGCCGTTGCGCTTCGGCCGTGGCAAGCAGTGTGGTCCCCAGCAACAACGCCGTCGCCAATACCAGTAGACTTAGAGTTCGGGTCATCTCAAGCTCCCTTGCAATAGAGTAACAAAATGGAAAACTACCAATAGCCTGGATTCTCGGGGGGCCAGACTCGTTTGTCAAGCCTTTTTCCCTCCGAATCACGAAATGCTATTTAGCTCGAGGATTGCGGCGATTAGGCCCTGGATTGACTGGTGCTTTGCTTCGATCGTGGGTTCTAGGCCGGACTCGCGTAGGGTGGCCGTTGTGGTGGGGCCGATGCTGGCCAGGCGGACGCGGTTGCCGAGCGATTCGGCCGCGACCTCGGCAAACAGGTATTGAACCGACAGCGAATTGGCGAACGCCATCCAGTGGATCTCGCCGGTGGCCAGCAGGTCGGTCACTTGTGACAGGTTCGAATAGTCGGGCCGACCGTTGCGGATCGTCGGCAGTTCGATCACCTCGGCCCCAAGCTGCCGCAATTGCGAGGCCAGCTTCGAGGGTTCCCGACGCGTTCGCGGTACGACGATCCGGCGGCCGAACAAGGGACGCGATTCGAACCACTGCAACTTCTCTCGCAAGCGGACCACATCGCCGATGAGGATCATGGCCGGCGGTTTCAATTGCGATTGCTTGGCCACGCCGGGAAGGGTTTCGACCGTGGCGGTGATCACCTGCTGTCGGGAAGTCGTTCCCCAGCGAATGGCCGCGGCCGGCGTTTGCGGGTCCAGGCCGCTTTCGATCAGTTTCGAGCAGATGCTGTCGAGATTGGTCACGCCCATGTAAAACGCCAACGTCCCGCCCGAGCTGGCCAACGAATGGAAATCGAGATGCGAGAGGGTCTTCTCGGGCGATTCGTGGCCGGTCACCAGGTTCAGACTACTGGCCAATCCGCGATGCGTGACGGGAATCCCCGCGTATGCGGCCGCGGCCACCGAGGCCGTCACTCCCGGCACGACCTCGAACGGCACGCCCGCCTCGGCCAACTCCAAAGCCTCCTCGCCGCCACGCCCGAAGACGAACGGATCGCCGCCCTTCAGCCGCACGACACTAGCTCCGCTGCGCGCCCGCTCGACGAGCAGTTGGTTGATCTGTTGCTGCGGGATGCAGTGGTGGCCATGGTGCTTGCCGGCATAGATCAATTCGGCGTCGGCCCGGGCGTGGTCCAACAGGCCCTCGGGGATCAGCCGGTCGTAGACGATCACGTCGGCCCCGGTGATCAGTTCCATGGCGCGTAGCGTCACCAACCCGGGATCTCCCGGTCCGGCGCCCACCAGATACACGCAACCCTTTCTCAAGTCTTTCTCTCCAATGCAACGATACGAACGACTTCGGCGGCCAAGGCGACCGCATCCTCGAAGACATGGTCACCTTCTATCTTCGGCCGACGCACAACGACCACCCGGCAATGCTCCTCTTCGGCCGCCTGCAACTTGTCGCCGACCCGGGCCGCTTTTCCGCCGTCCTTGGTGACCACCACGCCGGCGCCGCACTGGCGGACGTGTTGCCGGTTTTGTTCGACGGAAAACGGTCCCCGGCCCGTGATGATTCGATCCGTGGCAAGGCCCGCCGCTTGGCAGGCGGCCAGGGACTGCTCTCGCGGCAACACGCGGGCAAACAGCGGCAGCCCGGTCCGCCGTGCCTCGGCCGCATAGGGCGCGAGGTTGTTCGCGCCGGTGGTCAGCAAAACGGTCCGACCGAAGCCGAACGCCGCCCGAGCCGCCTCGGCGTGTCCGTCGGCAAACGTGACCCCCCGGCGGGAAGGCTCAATGACTGCGGGCCGAACCAAGGTAAGATACGGCAAATCGAGCCGCTCGGCAACCGCCCGGGCCGTGTGGCGGATCGTCGTGGCATAGGGGTGGGTGGCGTCGACGATCGCACGAATCGACCGCTTCTGGACCAACTCGACCAAACCGGCTTCGTCCAGCGGCCCGGTACGTCGCTCGACGTTCTCGTGCGTACCCAGGTCGAGTTGCACGTCGGTAGCGGTCGAGACCAACACGCGCAACCCCGCCTCGGCCAGTCGGGCCGCCAAGGGAGCCGAATCGCTCGTGCCGCCAAGCAATAAGATCATAAGCAATACCCTCGCTCGGTAACGAATCGCCCGTCGGCCAGCTTGCCCGCGCTGTTGCCGATGATGACGACGCTCCTCATGCCGACGTCCTGCTCGAGCAGATGATCCAGGTCGGTGATCGTGACCGTCTGGTCCGGGCAACTGGCCGAAGTGACCACGCCGACCGGCGTATGGCCCGGGCGATGGCCCAGGAAGATCTCGACCGTCTCTTCAAGTTGTTTGATACGCTTCTTGCTGCGCGGGTTGTAGAGCACGACGACCAGATCGCCGCCGGCCACCGCTTCAAGCCGACGCCGGATAGCCTGCCAATCGACCAGCAGGTCGCTCAAACTGATCACGGCGAAGTCGAGCATCAGGGGCGCGCCCAGTGCGGCGGCCGCGGCGCTGGCGGCCGTTACGCCCGGGATCACTTCGATCGGCACGCGAATGCCCTCGGCGGCGGCCAACTCGATAGCCAGCCCGGCCATGCCGTAGATGCCCGGATCGCCCGACGAGATCAGCGCCACGGTTTGCCCTTCGACCGCTTTCTGCAACGCGGCCCGGCAGCGATCGACCTCCTGCTTCATGCCCGAGGCGAGCGTCTCTTGGCGGTCGATCAGGTCGGCGATCGAATCGACATACGGCTTGTATCCGACCACAACGTCGCTGCTGCGGATGGCCGACTCGGCTCGACGCGTTCGATCTTCCGGCGCGCCGGGGCCTATTCCGACCACACGCAGTCTTCCCGGGCCACGGCCACGGTCACGCTCTCGATTATCTGTTTCGGTAGTAATAGCTGGGTCCTCCGTCCTGCCAGCAAGGCGGCCGGTTCGGCCACCGCCGGCAGGTTGACTTTCTCTTGGACAAAACTCGAATGGGCAAATTCCCGCGAGCTGTGGCGAATCTGATCGGACGAGATGAACCGCACGGGTAGTCCCAACTGTCGGGCTGCCGCCAGCAGGCCCGGCTCGTCTTGCTTCACGTCGGCCGAGGCCAACAGGCGGATGTCGTCCGTCTTGGCGCCGATCTTTTCCACGGCCGTCTCGACGGCGCGAACGATCCGGTCGCTGTCGGTCCCCCGCCGACACCCGACGCCGACGATCAGCGTCTTTAGCGCCTCGGTGGTGGTCGAGACGACCGGATCGGCGTCGAGCAGGTTGGCCACGCGGACTGCCAGATCGTTGGCGCCGCCCTCATGCCCGCTCAATAGACTCACGGCCCAACGTCCACCCACATCGACGGCCACTACGGCCGGATCGGTCCGCTTGTCGGCCATATTGGGCCCGATGGCTCGGACGGCCACGCCGCACGGCAGGATGTAGACCAACCCTTCGTACTCGGCAAACAGCCGCTCGGTCAATTCGACGACCCGCTCGAACCGGGTCGCCTCGGGCAGGATCGACACTTGACCGTGCACGTACACATCGCAGTCGTTCAGCCCGACCGCGATGGTCTCGGCCACGCGGGCGCCTTCGTCGCAAAGTGTGATCAGGGCCGTCTTCACGGCGCGTCTCCTTGCCGGTAGCCGTGGGTGAAGTGCCGATCGTACAATCGCGAAGCGTGCGGCAGCGGTCGGGCCAGGGCATGGCCGACCATGACCATGGCGGTCCGCGTGATGCCGGCCGACTCGACCTTCGAACCGATGTCGGCCAGCGTGCCACGAATCGTTTTCTCGTCCGGCCACGAGGCATGGAACACCACGGCCGCCGGACAGTCGGGCCCGTAGTGCTCGGCCAACGTGTCGGCCACCTCGCCCATCTTGCCGACCGAAAGGAACAAGCACAAGGTCGCCCGGGTTGCCGCCAGTTGCTCAAGCTCCTGCCCCTTAGGCACGGGCGTGCGACCGCCCACGCGCGAAAGCGTCACGGTTTGCGAAATCTCGGGAGCCGTCAATTCCACCCGCAAGGAGGCGGCCGCGGCCTGAAACGAGCTGATGCCCGGCACCACTTCGTAATCGATTTTCAATCGGTCCAACTCGTCCATCTGCTCGGCGATGGCCCCGTAGAGGGACGGCTCGCCCGTGTGCAACCGGATCACGTCGATGTCGTCCGCTGCGGTCTTTTCGATGACGGCCACGATCTCTTGGAGGTTCATCCCGGCCGAATCGTAGCGCTCGGCGTCGTCGGGAAGCAGGTCGAGCAATTGTGGATTGACCAGCGAGCCGGCATAAATGCAGCACTTCCCCGCCAGCAGCAACCGCTGGGCCTTGACGGTCAACAGCTCCGGATCCCCCGGCCCGGCACCGACAAAATAGACCTTCATGTTGTGTCCCTTTCATAGCCTCGTTCCCACGCTCTGCGTGGGAACGCCCTGCTTCGACGCTCCGCGTCGAGAGCCCGTAAATCGTATCGTTCTCGCAATTCAGGGGACGCGGAGCGTCCCGGCAGTGGGTTCCCACGCGGAGCGTGGGAACCAGGTATAATTATTGTTTCCCTGCTTGTGCCACCAGTACCATGATCGTCAACGAGCCGGGTCGAAGCTGTTCGAACTGGGGCGGACCGACCGATCGAACTTGCTCGTTGTCCAGCGTCAAGTCTTCACACACAAACAGTTGGTGGCTTTCGCGAAGTTTACGAGCCACGTCGCACACCCAGCGGACGGCCTGCTCGGTGCCGGCCAGTACGGCAATCTTGGGGCAATCGGCAAGCTGTTCGGCCGTCACCTGGGGAAGACTTCCGTGGGCGCTGAGGATCCGGGCGTCGGCCCAATCGAGCCCCAGCCGTGCGAACGCTACCTGCACCGAGCTAACGGCCGGGATGATTCGGCATCCCTCCCGACCGAACCGACCGACCACCGCCTTGGCCAAACTGAACAGCCCGGGCGAACCGCTAACCAACACGGCCACCCGTCGCTCGGCCGCGTGCTGGGCGATCATCTCCAGCGCCGGTTCCACGCGGGCCGGCAACTCGATCCGCGGCGACTCGTCTTCGCCAAACAGCCCCAGCAACCGCTTCGAGCCCAAGATGATCTCGGCCCGGGCAACCGCCTTGGCGGCGGCCGGCGTGAGGTAATCGGGCGAGCCGGGACCGCAACCGACGATCGTGATTCTTGGGTCGTCTACTGCCATGTCGTGAGATCTCCGTCGGCGCCCAAACATTCGCCCGCCATGTTGACCAGAAACAGGGCCACCGGCATGGCGGCCTCGATCCGCTGGCTTACCGCTTGTCCGATCCGACTCGCCACTTCCTTACCCAGCCGGTTCTTTTGGTCCGACGATAGAGCTTCGAAGAGCCCTTCGACCGTTTCGCTTTCGCTTGACGGTTCACAGCCGATTTCTCGGGCGATTTGGGCGACCGGTCCGACGGCTTGCCCACTGCGTGAGCTGTGGGTGTCCCAATCGCCGGCGATCAGTTTGGCCAACTTGCCCGGGTGGCCCAGCAGCAGGACGGCCCGGAACGGTCGTTTGGCCAACTCATCGACGGCCACGCCCCAGGCATTACCCACCTCGATGGTCTGTTGCGAGGCGGGTGTGAAATGCCTTGCGGCGGCCTTGGCTCCGATGTTGCCCGGCACGAGGATCGGCGCATCGACGTCGCACGCGGCCGCTACGTCCAAGGCACATCGGATCGCGTCGTGCAGCGCCTTGGCGCAATAGGGCCGCACGATGCCGGTGGTACCCAGCACGGAAAGCCCGCCGACGATACCCAGCCGCGGATTGAAGGTCTTCTCGGCCGCCGCCCGACCGCCGGGGATGGAAATCTCGACACACACGGCCCGGTCGGTCACTTCGGCAATCGCGTCGGCAATCATCCGGCGCGGGACCGGATTGACGGCCGGCTGGCCCGGCGGAATTTGCAGCCCCGGCTTGGTGACCGTACCGATCCCTTCGCCGGCCATAAACGTGATCTCGTCTTCTTCACCAAAGCCGAGCGAAACGACCACGTCCATGCCGTCGGTCACGTCCGGGTCGTCGCCCGCGTCTTTCCGCACGGCCGCGATGCTACCCTGTCGGGTTTCTCGGGCAAAGAGCACGGGCACCGTGACACGCGAGCCGTCCGGCAGCGGCACGTCGATCCGCTCGGGTGCTTCCAGCCCGCAAAGCACGCGCGCGGCCGCCTTGGCCGCCGCGGCGGCACAGGTGCCGGTCGTCAATCCCGTTCGCAGTGCAGTCATGGGCTCGATGTCTTCCATTCCTGTCGGTCGATATGGATGATAACGGTGGCCATGTAGCCGTGTCGTCCGTCGGCCGCTTGGCGCAGGTCGGTCGTGGCGAACTCCTTACCCGGCTGCTCGACGTAGCAGACCAGTCGGGCTCGATCGGTCAGACCCTTGCGGTCGAGCAGTTCGGCCAGCGCGGCGATCTGCTTGCCCGCCTTGTAAAGGACCAGCGTTTCGCAGCGGCCCAAGGCCTCTTCCACCTGCGCCAGATCGGTGGCCGGCATAATCAACAGGCGGTCTTCCTGGATCGTCAGGGCCTCGCCGAACCGGCTGGCCACGCTCTGAAACGCACTGATGCCCGGCACCACGTGAATCCGCTCGGCCGGCAGACGCTGCTTCAGCAGCGACAACAGGTAGCAACTCGTACTATAGATCAACGGGTCGCCGAGCGTGATCTGCACGACCGATTGGCCCTGTTGCAAGCGGCGGCAGACGTCCTCGGTCACTTCGCGCCACAGCTCCATGGTCTGGTCGATGTCGCGCTGCATGGCGTAGACGTGGTCGATCACCTCCTGGTCGCCGATCAGGTCCTCGACCGTCTTCAGGGCCAGGCTTTCCTCGGCCATGCGGCTTCGCGGCGCGATGATCACGTCGGCCGAGCGGATCAAGTTGGCCGCCCGAAGCGTCACCAAGTCCGCAGCCCCCGGCCCAACGCCGACGGCATAGAAGTTTCCCGGTTGTGATTTGTCGTAGGTTGACATGTTCATTACTTTCAGCCGCCAACCCGGCGTGGCCGCCTGGGGCTAAACGTTTACTCAATGCCACACCATCCACATGGCGACGATACAAATAATCAGGAAAATCGACCGCAGCACCTGGGCGCTGACGGCCATGACCAGGCCCGTCTTGGGGCCTAACACGGCCACGTACGTGGGCAGGGCGTGCTTGAAGGTGCGGATCGGGGCCGTCACCAACGAGCCGATCAGGATGGTCAGCACGGCTTGCTTCATCGAAATGGCGCCCGCGTCGAGGTAGTTGGCTGCGGCGATCGCTCCGTTGTAAAGGCTCAATGCCTGGGCCGGGATGATCACCGCCGACTGCGGCGGCAGGAACGAAAACGTGAACAAACCGGGCATCGTCTCGGCCATTTTCTCAAACGCGCCGAAATACTCCAAACCGGCCATCACGGCGAACGTAGGAATCAAATAGATCATCAACCGCTTCAAGGTCCGCCGCGACCGCGACCAGACCGTGGGCCAAAACTTCTTGGGTTTCTTCTTCCGCCCTTCCGGCAGATCCTCGTCGGTGTCCGGATCCAAGTCGACTTCGGGAAGCGTCTCGTCGGTGAATCGGCAGATCACCAGGTTCGAGACGGCCAGAATGACGATGATCTCGGCAAAGATGGCCACAAACCGGACGCCGAACAACGCGGCCGTCGCTTCCGCACCGAAGACCGACCCAATCGGCAACACGTAGGTCGGCAGGTGCGCGAACAGCGACAGGCATGAGACGACCAACACCGACGTGTAGAGCTGTCGTGCGTTCAGCCGGCCCTTGTCGCGCGAGGCGACCAACATGCTGTTGGCTACCGCACCCGATTGGAATGCCATCAAAAAGGCCGGCCCGGCCGTCGCGCCCAGTCGGCCCATCTTCAGCACGGGCCAGGTCAGGATGGCGAAATAGCGCACGTAGCCGGAGACCTCCAGCATCTGACCGACCAGCACGCCGATCGTGATGAACAGGGCCAGTTCCGCCAGCAGAAACGCCTTGCGCGGCCAGAAGGGCAAACGCCGCTTCCAACTCTTGTAGCCGGCGTTCTTCATCCTTTCGGCCCGGATTTCTTCCAGTTTTCGGCCCGTCTCGCCCTCGGCCTGAACGCGACCCTTGCGCGATGATTTCTTCTTCGAGACCTCGCCGGACCGCGCAGCCGGTTGGGCTTCGACCGTGGGCAAGGCCGTCAGGAGGATGATGGCGGTCAGGATGGCCAAGAGAAGGCGGTTCATCGGTTGCTCGCTTGTTGGGAATCGTGGTCCAGCCGAGCCAGGGCTTCGTCCAGATGTTGGAAGAAGACCTCCAGCACCTTGTCGTTGTAGCCCAGTGGTTTGGTGCATCGGCTCCGCTGGGCGCCGATGATCGACTTGAACGAGCCCTCTTGCTCGCCCATGACGTCTTCCATCACATGGGTGCCGGCGACGATCATCAGCGGGATGAAGTTGACCCGGCCCGTTGTTGCGGCCTGCTTCTTCGCTTCGGAGAGCTTGTCGGCGCCGGGTTGGCCCTCGACACTGCAGACCACCACGTTGTCGTACTTGGCCTCGATCTTCCGGGCAAAGGCGACCAACTGCCGGTTCAATTCCGGATGGCGCTTATTGCCATGGCAGACGACCACGTTGGGGGTCGCCGGCTCGAGGTCGTCGCCCACCGCATCGATGACCTGCTGAATGTCCTGGTCGTCGGCCAGCAGGGCGTCGCCGACGGCGATCTTCAGGCCCGCCGTGTCGACCCGGGAGATCTCGTGATACTCTTGGCCCGGCGCGATGTGCAGCGACTGGAAGACGGCCGAGGTGTGGCCCTGCTGCCGCAATTCTTCGATCACCTCCGGCAGACCCTTCACGTCGACGCCCTGCCGCCGGAGTTTCCGCAGGATGAACTGCGAGGTGAAGGCCCAGCGGACGTCGTGCTTGGGGAACCGTTTTCGGGCCTGTTGGTCGATATGGTCAAAGACCTTGCGAGCCTCGGGTACCGACGTGCCAAACGCCACCAGCACAACAGCCGGCCGCTTGGGGAGTTTTTCATTGCCATGGGTCATAGTACAAATAACCATCAACAAAAGGGTTAAGGGGAGTGTGATTTTCATTGTAAGTTCCAGTATTTCAGTTGTATTCTCAAATTCAGCCGCTTGCGGCTTTGCAACGCACTCCAGCCACCATTGCCAACGCATTCACCGCCGCCGCGGCCACCGGGCTTCCACCGCGGGGACCGACGTTCGTGATCTGGCACAGGTCGCTTTCTAATAACGCTTGTTTCGATTCGGCTGCCCCGACAAACCCCACGGGCAATCCCACCACCACGGCCGGGGTGGCTCGACCGGCGGCGGCCAACTCGAGGATCTTCCACAAGGCGGTCGGCGCGTTGCCGACGGCCACGATCGCGCCGTCGAGTTTCGCGGCCAAATGTTCCATGGCGGCGGCCGCCCGGGTACAGTGGTTGGCCTTGGCGGCGGCAATCACCTCGGGCTCGCCGATCACACACAGCACCTCGCAGCCGGTTCGCGTGATGCCTGCCTGAAGCATCCGCACGTCGCAGACGATCGGCCGGCCCGCACGAATAGCCGCCGTGCCGCGCTCGATGGCTTCCGTGTGAATCCGCATGGTCTCGGCGAATGAGACGTCGGCCGTGGCATGCACCACGCGACGCACGATCGGCAGGATGGCCGGGTCGATCTTCAGCGGCGCCAACTGTTGGTCGATAATCTGGTGGCTTCGCCGCTCGATGTCGGCGCCCTGGGTCGGCAGTCCGACGGCCAGCGGGTGGATCGGCTGTGTCGTGTTCGGATCGCTCATGCGGTCTCCTTGCAGCGGTTGACGAAATGCCGGGCCACGGCCGGTTGCGACGCCCAGTGCAGGTGGACGTAACTGGCCAGGATGTTACCCTTCTGAAAGCCCTCGGTCCTAAGCGTGTCGTCGCGGCGCTGGATGCGATAGACTTGCCGCCAACCGTCGGGCTGGAGGCTCTGGTCGGTGATTTCCGAGTAGTGGAACTCGTGGCCTCGCAGGGTCGTTCCTTGCGGCCCGAAGAGCGAAGGCTCCTCGAGCGTCACTTCGACATAGCCGAGCGTTTTGCGTTTCGGCAGCATTCGCGTGTCGATCGGCAGCACGCCCGCCATCGACTGCTTGCGACCGTCGAGCGTTTCGAGCTCTTGGCCCAAATACATCAACCCGCCGCACTCGGCATAGATGCACTTACCCGAATCGGCAAACTGCCGCACGCACTCAGCCATCGAGCGGTTGGCCGAGAGACGCTCGGCATGTTCTTCCGGATAACCGCCTGGCAGGTAAAGCCCGTGCAGGTCTTCCGGCAAGGCGTCGTCCGAGAGCGGCGAAAAGGGAACCACCTCCGCGCCGTGGCGTGCCAGCAGTTCCAGGTTGTCCGGGTAGCAGAAGTGAAACGCTTCGTCACGAGCCACGCCGATGCGGACTTGCTTCGATGTGGATTGCGGGGCAGTGGATTGCGGGAAAGGCTCAACTCGAGCTCTTCGCTGAACTTCCCGACCCAAGGCCATGATTCGCTGCACGTCGAGATGCTCGTCGCAGGCGTCGGCCAGTTGTTCGATGAGTTGCTCGGGCAAGACGCTCCGATCGGCCGTTACCAGGCCCAGGTGACGATCTTGCAGTGTCGGCAGGGCCTCGCGTGGCACGGCGCCGACCAGCGGCGGCAGCTCAGAACTTGCCAGCGATTCGGCCAGCCAGCGTTGGTGTTTTTCCGAGCCGCAGCGGTTGGCAATCACGCCGGCGAGTTGGATGCCCGGCTCGAATTCGACGAACCCTTTAACCACGGCGGCCAAGGTTCGGGCCAGACCATGGGCGCCGACGACCAGCAGCACGGGCGCGTCGAGCCACTGGGCCATCTGCGCGGTGGAACCGTCCAGCGAGGTCGGATCGGCCCCGTCGAACATACCCATCACGCCCTCGATCACCGCCATGTCGGCATCGGCCGTGGCGTGGTCGAATAGGCTTTCGACGTACGGCCGGTCGGACATCCAGCCGTCGAGGTTGTAGCAGGTCCGCCCGGCGGCCAGTTTCAGATAGGTCGGATCGAGGAAGTCGGGCCCCACCTTGAACGGTTGCACTCGCAGCCCGCGCCGCCGAAGCGCACGCGTGATCCCCAACGCCATCGACGTCTTGCCCACGCCGCTGCCGGCGCCTGCGATCACGAGTCGGCCGCAAAGAGCGTTCACATTTCCACCCCTTTCTGGGCCGGGATGCCGGCGTCGTAAGCGTGTTTGACACATTGGATCTCGGAGACCGTGTCGGCCAGCTCGATCAGCCCGGGCGTGGCATGGCGGCCGGTCAGCGCCAATCGCATCTCGCCGGACGCCTCAAGGACGGCCTTGACCACGTCGCTCTCTTCCAGCAGACCCAAGCTCACGGCCAGGCAGACTTCGTCGAGCACCACGAGGTCGTATTGCCCCGAACGAATGGCCTTGGCGGCCCGGACGAGTCCTTGCTCGGCGGCGACCCGATGTTCGCGGAATTGGGGATGGTCGGGCTTGGGGACGAAGCCGCGACCGGTCTGCACGAGTTCGATCTGTTCGATATTCCGCAGGGCCGCGATCTCGCCGGTCGACGCGTCTTGCTTGACGAACTGCACGACCAGCACGCGCATGCCATGCCCGGCTGCACGCAGGGTCATCCCCAACGCGGCCGTCGTCTTGCCTTTGCCCTCTCCGGTGAATAACAGGATGCGAGGTCGTTTGCTCATGAGAAGGTTTCACCCCATTGCCAAAGGGAATCGCCCAGCGCCCGCAGCCCGAGACACCCGGCCGCGAACAGAGCGGACGTGGCGTACATCAGGGCGTTGGCTCGGCGGATGTGGGTTCGATTGGTTTCGACCGACGGGTCGCCGAGGGTTGGTTTCTCGACCGGCAAGCCGAAATAGAGGCTGGGCCCGCCCAGTCGGATACCCAACGCCCCGGCCATGGCGGCTTCGGTCTGTCCGGCGTTGGGGCTGGTGTGTTTGTGACCGTCACGCCGCAGGATTCGCCAACTTTGACCGGGCCGCTCGCGCAGCAGCCATGCGGCCAGGACCACCAGCGGGGCCGTCAGCCGGGCCGGCACGTAGTTGGCCACGTCGTCGATGCGGGCCGACGCCCAGCCGAATTGCAGGTATCGCTCGTTCTTGTAGCCGAACGTCGAGTCGAGCGTGTTGATCGCCTTGTAGACGATCGCGCCGACCGGTCCCAGCAAGGTGGCGAACAGCAGCGGGGCCGTCACGCCGTCGACCAGATTCTCGGCCACCGATTCGACGGTCGCCCGGGCAACGCCCGCTTCGTCCAGTGGGTCCGTATCGCGACCGACGATCAGGCCGAGGCGTCGCCGTGCTTCCGGCAGGTCCTCGTCGGCCAGTGCCCGAAACACGGCCCGACTGTGGGCGGCCAGATCGCGGGCAGCCAGGCACGTGTAGATCAGCAACACGCCCAGCAGGTCGGCGGCCAGCGGATGAATCAACCGGGCCCCGTAGAGCAAGCCATAAGCGGCGGCGCCCGAAAGGCCAATAATGCCCAGCGCCGTGACGACGCCGGCCAAGCGCGGATGGCGAAAGACCCAGCGCGTGGGGCGTTCGAAGGCCATGGCCGTCCGACCGATCAGGCGCACGGGGTGCGGCAGCCAGCGGGGATCGCCCACCAGCAGGTCGAGCACAACGGCAGCCAGGATTTGGTATTCGAGTCGGATCACAGGCCCATCAACCGGTAGATTTGTTTCATGTCGAGTGACCGCCGAACCACGTCGGCCAATCGGTCCAAGGCGGCCTCGATGTCGTAAGTAGCCACCACTTGGCCCTTGGGTTCGAGGCCCTGCCTTTCGCGGAGCCGGTCGACGAACCAGCGGCGGAATTCGTCGGCGTCGAAGACCCCGTGCAGGTAAGTGCCCCAAACGGCATGTCCGGCTTGGGCCACGCCCAGCACGCCGGCCGCTTCACGCTCAAACGCCGGCTGGACCGCACCGGCTTCGGTCTGGCCGTGATGGATCTCATAGCCGTGGACCGTGTGGCCGGAGGGGACGTGGGTGGCCGTGGTTCGGGCCAAGGTCTTCTCGGCGGCCAGCGAGGTGGTCACATCCAACAGCCCCAGCCCCTCGGCACGCTCTTCGCTGGATTCGATGTGGTGCGGGTCGAGGATCTGCCGGCCCAGGATTTGGAACCCGCCGCAGATGCCCACCACTTGCGTCTTGCCGCCTTGGGCCAACTGCAAAAGCTTCTTGGCCAGCCCGCGATCTCTGAGGTACTTCAAGTCGCCCAACACATTCTTGCTGCCCGGCAGGATCACGGCGGCCGGGGTGTTCAGCTCGTCGGCCGAGCGGACAATCCGCAACCGCACGTCGGGCTCGACCCGCAGGGCGTCGAAGTCGGTGAAGTTCGAGATGTGCGGCAGGTCGATCACGGCCACTTCGACGGTCTGGCCGTTGGACTCGGCCTGATCCAACGCG
>SDBV01000293.1_pt1 | contig 69814 bp, 56 predicted proteins | sample 2277081 | NCBI WGS metagenome assembly SDBV01 (sample SAMN10402039, study PRJNA504765) | marine sediment metagenome | isolation source: marine sediment core GS10_PC15, 223 cmbsf | place: Arctic Ocean: Southern Knipovich Ridge | collected 2010
CTTTACCAGAGCCAGCAGGTTGAACTCGTATTCGCCTGCAAGGATGGAATCGACGTAAGTGTGTTTTTTCATTATCTCGCCGCCGAGTACGGTAACATGCGGCCCCGTCATCACTATGTGGCAGCCGAGGAGTTCCTTAAGCCGCCTTGCAACTGAAAGGTCGTAATCTACGGTTGGCGTGGCTGTTTCGTACACTACTACGTCCGGCCGCACCTCTTCACACAACTTGTAATACTCGTCAATCGGCACATCCATTGCCACTCCGTCCAGCACCCGTGCCTCGATACCGTTGTCGCGAAGAACCGCCGCGGAATATGCCAGATAGAACGGAAAGGGCATGTAGTAATCGGGCTTTTGCCCGATCTTTTTCACCATGGAAAAAGGCCACCTGCTGCCCGCGCGCACGAAAAAGCGCTCCGTGCCGTTTCCGAGGTCGGTCTTGTACGGGGGGTTTACAAACAAAACTTTCATGTCTCGACTGATTGTATCATGGGGTACATTTGCAAGCCGCGAAACTTTTCTACTGAAAGTCGCTTTTCTGGTAACCTGCAAAAATTCGGGTATTTTGGTACGATATAGGAAAATCGATAACGGGCCGGACGCGGTCTTTTTCTTAATAAACGAGGAGGGATAATGGATACGTATTACAATCCGGCGGATTTGGAAAAATTCGGCGACATGGCAAAAGACGCCACCGACATGGGCAAGGCGTTTTTTAACTATTACGGCAAGGTGTTCGAGGACGGGGCGCTTACAGCGCGCGAAAAATCGCTGATGGCGCTGGCGGTTGCGCACGCAATACAGTGCCCATATTGCATAGACGCATACTCCAATGACTGCCTTGAAAAAGGGGTTAACAAGGAGCAGATGACCGAAGCCGTTCATGTAGCCACGGCCATACGGGGCGGGGCTTCGCTCGTTCACGGGGTGCAGATGAGAAATGCGGTGGAAAAAGTCAGTTTTTAACTTACAATTAAATAAAACGAAAACGGAGACGCGGCAATGGAGAACTTCACCCCTTTCGAGAAGATGCTGGAAAAAAGCGGACAATTTCCGTTAAGAGCCAACGGGATTTCGGTATTACAGGTAAACCTCGGCAAAAAGTGCAATATGGCCTGCAAGCACTGCCATGTGGACGCGGCCTCCAGCCGAACTGAGGCCATGAGTCCGGAAATCGTGGAGTATTGCCTTAATACGCTCAAGGAATCGGAAATACCCACCGTCGATATTACAGGCGGCTCTCCCGAAATGCATCCTCGGTACAGGGAATTCGTAGCTGAGTGCGCAAAAGCCGGGAAAAACGTCATTACACGCACCAACCTCACAATACTCCTCGAAAAGGGATACGATGACCTTATCGACTTTTTTAAAGAGCATAAACTTGAAGTAACCGCCTCGCTTCCCTATTACCGGCGGCAGGAAACCGACGCAATGAGGGGAAAGGGAACGTTTGACAAATCAATCGAAGCCCTGCGTAAACTCAACGACGCGGGTTATGGAAAAGACGGCTCCGGCCTCGCGTTGAATCTCGTTTACAATCCTGCGGGCGCGTTCCTTCCTCCGCCCCAGGAAACTCTCGAAAACGATTTCAAAAGCGAACTGGGAAAGCGGTACGGAATAGTCTTTAACAACCTTTTCGCCCTTACGAACATGCCGATAGCGCGTTTCCTGGATTACTTGAATCGTAGCGGCAATTATGCTCCATATATCAAAAAGCTGGTAAAGGCATACAACCCGTCAGCGGCCGAGTGCGTGATGTGTAAAAGCATGGTATCGATAAGCTGGAACGGACTAATTTACGACTGCGACTTCAACCAGATGCTCGATATCCCTGTCAACCACGGCGCACCGAGCGACATCCGCCAGTGGGATCTAAAAAAACTTTCCGAGCGCGAAGTCATGATCGGGCTGCACTGCTACGGCTGCACCGCCGGAGGCGGATCAAGCTGCGGGGGGCAGATAGCATAAGCTCCACCCGCGCACCCGAAAAGGCGGAAAACCCTAAGTCCGCAAAAGGTTCCAAAAGATTTTCATCGGCTTTGGGAAATGCAAAACATTACATATTGATATTTGCCGTGCTTTTAATCGCCGGCGGATGCGGCTACCGGTACGCGGGGCAGGCCACCGCGCTGCCGGAAGCTATAAGGTCTATAGCCATTCCGGTCTTCAAGAACGATTCCACGGAGCCCGGCATAGAGGCGGTCGTTACCAGAGCCGTTATTGAAAAGTTCGAGCGCGACGGCAGGCTGCGCGTAACATCGCGCGAAAACGCGGACGCGGCGCTGAACGGCACGATTGAAATCTACACTTTAAGGCCCATAGCATTCGACACAAACAACAACGCCACGGCATACAGGGTAAAGATACGCCTTCGAATACGCATGGAAGATAAAACCGGCGGTTCCGCAAACCGCCAAACTACGATGGAATCGCAGTGGGACTACACGTCCAATGCTTCGATTACGCAAACAGAAAGAGCGCGCGAGGCGGCCATCGTCAAAGCCGCGCAGTATCTTGGCGATTCACTGGTGGGTTATCTCTTTGAAGGCTTTTGACTTTGAAGGCGCATAACCCCATCTTTTTAATGAAAGGTGAAATCAAATAGCGCAAGCTCTATACGGAAAAACGTACGGTCTCAAGGCCGCAACAAGGCGCGGCCTCGAGCGTATATACAATAGAAAAATACCTGCCGGCAGTCTAATTACCGAAGACCTACTGCTGTACATCACGAAACAGTCGCACGAACTTGGCCGCCAGATTGGAATCCTGATAAACCGCAAGGGCAGGGTGACGCACGTCATACTCGGCGACGACAGGCAGATAGAAATCCCGCGCATAGTCAGCCGCAAGATCGCTGGCAAAAGGCTGTCGGGTCTTAGGTGCATACACACCCACGTCAAGCGCGAGCCTATTACCCAGGACGATCTTAACGATCTTGTTCTCCTAAGGCTCGACCTGATTGTAACGGTGGATATTCTTCAAGACGGCGCTCCGGCAAAGCTGACGATGGCGCATATATCCCCGCACACTGAAAAGCCGCACACGATAATTGGCCCGGCTCCTTTTGCGGAAATCGGGAAAAACTTCGAGGGTCTTATATCGATGGTGGAGGCGGAACTGGGAAAAACGTTCAGCGCAGTCGCCGTAGACGCCGACCAGACGGCGCTTTTGATACACGTCTCCGACCTGCCGCAAGACAACATGGAATCTTCCATGGACGAGCTTGCCCAACTTGCGCGAACCGCCGGCATTTACGTGGCGGACACGGTTACTCAGCGGCGCAATTCGCCGGACCCCAGGTACCTTATGGGAAAGGGGAAGTTGCGCGACTTCATGGTAAAGGCCCTTGCGATGGGCGTTAACATGGTGATATTCGACACCGAGCTTACGGCGGGACAGCTAAAAGCTATCGCCGACTTTACGGATATCGAGGTGATGGACCGCACACAGCTCATCCTTACGATATTCGAAAGGCACGCAAAAAGCCGCGACGGGAAAGTGCGCGTTGAACTTGCGCGCATGAAGTACCTGTTGCCGAGGCTCGGCGCGAAGGAAAGCGCCCTTTCAAGGATACGCGGCGGCATCGGCCTGCGCGGTCCGGGCGAAACGACGGCTGAAACACAAAGGCGCCACCTGCAAAGAAGGATATCCGTCTTTGAAAAAGAACTCGAAGAGCTGAAATCGAAGCGTGACGAAAAGAGAAAAAGAAGGATACGAAGGGCGGTAAAGGCGATATCGATTATAGGATACACAAATGCTGGCAAATCGACTCTTTTGAACAAACTCACCGGAAGCAAGACGATGGTGAAAGACATCCTCTTTTCGACGCTCGACCCGTCCACCCGCAAACTTTGGCTGGGCGAAACAAAAACGGCGGTAATAAGCGATACGGTCGGGTTGATAAGGAATATGCCCGATTCGCTTCTCGGCGTTTTCCGCGCGACACTGGAGGAACTCAAAGAATCCGACCTTTTGATTCACCTTGTAGATGCATCCGACCCCGGCTTTGAAGAGCACATCGAGACGGCCGAAAAAATAATGCGAGACCTCGGTCTCGGCCTCGGCGAAGTGCCAGTGATAAAGGCGTTCAACAAAATCGAGCTGATTGACTGGGAGATGGCAAAAAATATCTGCAAGCGTTTCAACGCAACCGGCATATCGGCTTCAACGGGGCAGGGGATAAAGGAGCTTCTGGAAAGGGTTAAAGGGGAGCTTAAAGGGGAAAAAGAACCTTTATCCGGTCAGCTTTCGGATATGCGGTAAGCGCCGGCGGCAACGGCTTCCTTGATTTCCTTGGCTTCTTTGACTATCCCGATCGTTGCCGGTCTTAAGTTGCCGCTCCTGTCAGGCCAAGTTTGGCGGTTTGTCGCGGGTTGGCGCATAACGATGTCGTTCTTTTTGTACCTATAGTTTTCAATAACGGCGCTCGCCCTGACGACGGTTTCCTGTATTTTTTGCAAAAAGGTTATTTTGCCGAAGGTCTCGTTATAGAGATCGATCACCATGCGGGCCTTTTCGCGGGCCGCTTCGTTAGGCGCGTATTTTAGGGCGCTTGTTAGTATCGGGCGGAACCTCAGCGCGTTCGTTATCGATTTATTAATGCGGAGCTTCATGAACTTGTCCGGTTTGGGGTTATCGCTCTTTTCGTATTTGTTGGCCTTGGGATTCCATACCAGGCCCTGTTCCTTGCGCTCTTTCACTTCTTTTACCTGCGTAAGATAACCCCTCACTGACGTGTGCGCCATGTTAATTACGCCCGGGCCGTGCGTTTCGTATTTCTTTATGAAAGCTTCTTTAATGTAGCTCGCCGATTCCGGCAGCGTAAAGTGCGGATGATGGAACCATATCTCGTCCTGCCCGTGCTGTCTGGGCCACGGGATATCCATCAGGAGTTTCCCTTCCGCTTCGTAATCTTTATAAAGCTTCGTGCCGGGTATGGGGCCGAACTGCATGAACTGAAGGAGATCGGATTCCAGCCCGATTGCCCAATCGATGTCTTCGTGTATCGTCGTCTTGTCGTGGTGCTCCATGAAGAGTATGGCGGATGCCAGTACCGTTATGCCGTGCTCCTGCAAATCCTTGATGAGGGTAGGCAGGTCTATGCCGTGCGTTTTTTCAAAGACGTCCCATTTAGACTCTACGCCGATCCATAAAAAGTTAACGCCCAGGCGCGTAAGGAAATCGACCCCTATCTTTGTAACCACCTCCGCGGAAGAAAACGTGCTGAAGGTGTACGCTTTTCCGTTTTTTTCCATCTCTGCCAGCAGTTGTTTCGCGCGCACGGGACTTTTGCAGAAGTTCTCGTCCATCAATCCGAAATCGAAAACCTTAAGAGCCTTTTCCGTCTTTTCACATGCGTCAAATACCTCCTTGCCCGTTTTAAGGAAAGGGGTGTACTGCTTCTCAAACTTGTGGGAAGTGGCGCAGAAACGGCACGAGTTCTGGCACCCGACGCCGGGAACAACAATTCCCGCGTTATCGATTATCGGTGCGCCATAGATGTTCTTCCTGACCGCTGAATAAACTACCGGATGCTCCAGAGGTCTATCGATATCCTCGCCGAAATAGCGGCGTAGCCACGCAATGCCTTCGCCTCGGCATATCTCGTCGTAATCGATTAGCTTGTCAAGGCTCGGTATCCCGGCGCCGTGGCCGCCGACGATGATTTTAGTATCGGGCGAATTTGCGCGAACGTATTCGGCCATGCGCTTTGCCTTCATCACGTTGGGCGTGATGAAAGATATCCCGACGTGTGTGTAATTTCCGCCGTCGATTTCCTTTGTGAAAGCTTTCCAAGACGGAAAATCAAGGACGGTGGTCTGCACGTCTATGTTTTCGGCCAGCATATAAAGGCCGAAGCTGGGGTTGTTCGAACGCGGGCTGTGTATGCCCTGTTCGCGCGTGACTTGATTGTTTAAAAGCTCCATCGTGTTCAGAGCTTCGCCGTACTCGCTGTCTACGCCGTAAGGCTTGAATACACCGACTAGCAATAATTTAACCATCTTTAAAAGTTTAGTCTTTGCAAATGGAAATATCAAGGAATAAACCCCGAAAAAACCGCGAAAAATAGGGTTTGACACGGTTCCGCGCTTAAATTACCCTGAATTAATAGAGCAAAATAATCTATAGAATTCTTATATTATGAATAAAGACAAAATATCAATCGCATTCTTCGTAGTGCTGGTGGTCGCAATGCTGGCGAGCCAGATGAACAACGCACATGCCGCGTTCGGATTCGGGAATTCCGCCAAGGCTTCGGCAGTGGGAAAAACCAATATCGAAACTATACCGGTAACCACTCTCGACGGCCACCTTCCGGGAGACATCGTGTGCGAACCTGACCTGTTCGCCCAGAAAGAGCAGTGCCCGTACCATGACGGACAGTGCGCTTGCCCCGAAGACGTGATGGCTAAAACCTGCGATATAGACCCGGACATCTGCTACATTCAAAGCCCGGTGCGTTCACCGGCGGGGAAAGCCGCCTCCGCCAATTTTTCCGTGCCGGACATAATAAATTCGGACTCCGACGTCCCGATTCTTTTCGAGGACGCAAAGCAAATAACTTTCATATTCATCAAAAAAACTTCGTTAAACGAAAAACCGGTTCCAAGGCCGCCAACCGCTTAAAACTTTCCTTGTTCTTTATTTCTTAGCAGGCAAATCAGCCGTCCGGAGGCTTTGTGCCTTTAATGTTTTTATTTGGGAAAGGATTTTAAAATGGAATCGGAAAAAAACGACGTAAGGAAAATTTTCAGGAAAGTGGGCTTTTTCCTTTCAGTTGCCGGAATACTGGTCATCGCGTTCGCCCTCACCCAGATTCCCGACCAAGAGGTGCAATTTCAAAGCGACGGCTGGAATGCTGAGATTACCGACCTGGGCGGCGATTTCACCCTTACGGGCCATGAAGGCACGAGGGTTAGCCTGCACGACTTCAAGGGCAAGGTGGCGCTGATCTTTTTCGGCTACACCTACTGCCCGGACGTATGCCCCACGGGGCTTAGCGACATCGCATCCGCCATCGATATGCTGGGCGACAGGGCCGACGACGCGCGCGCGATCTTTATCTCGGTAGATCCCGAAAGGGATACGCCCGAACGCTTGAAGGAATACACCGAGTTTTTCCACAAGGACATGGTCGGGCTAACCGGCTCGCGCGAGGAGATCGATAAAGTGACCGATCAATACGCGTCGGCGTACATGATAGGCAAACCGGATGAGACCGGTTATTACTCCGTTGGGCATACCGCCACCACTTATCTGGTGGACGGCAACGGCGAAGTAAGGCATATGTTCTCGTATGGCACGCCCCCGGAACAGATGGCGGAAGTGATTAAAAAGTATCTTAACTAATTAAAGAAAAAACGCGGGGTCTTAGACCCGGCGATTTAGGAGGGATTTTTAGTATGGACAAAATACGCATAATAGGATTAGCGTTTGTTCTTTTCTGTTTTGTGTTGATAGGACAGGCACGCGCCGAAGAGATGTCGGTATCCGGCGCGTGGGCAAGGGCCACCGCACCCACGGCGACCACCGGCGCGGCCTATATGGTCGTCAAAAATCACGGATCGAAAGACGACCTGCTGTTGTCGGCGGAATCTTCCGCCGCAAAGCGCACCGAAATTCACACCGTCGAAATGAAAGACGGCATGATGGACATGCACCAGGTTGAATCCGTTCTCGTACCGGCGGGCGGCTCGGCGGAACTGAAGCCCGGCGGTTATCACGTAATGATGATGGGGCTCAAGTCCCCGCTAAAGGTAGGCGGCACTATTTACGTTACGCTCAAGTTCAAAAACGCGGGCGAGGTTAAGGTTATGGTCCCCGTAAGTAAAACGGGCAAGGCAATGGAGCACGGCATGGATATGAATCCGTGTAATCCGTGCGGCGGCATGAAAGGCATGTAAGAAGGCGCGGCGTTACCAAAATCCCCCGCCGGAGTCTCCGTTAGGGACTCCGGCGGGGGATAGCTGTCATGCTGCCTGTCCTGACCGGAGTCGAAGGGAAGGTAAAGCTGTCGTGTTTCGACAGGCTCAACATGACAGCTTTTGTCACCCTGAGCCCGTCGAAGGGCGACTGGGAAATGGCGACATGGAGCGTTGCGCCGGAGGGTTTTTCGTAGAGACGTAGCGATGCTACGTCTCAGCTTTATAAAAGAAACCTACAAAATAATTTCGTCAAGCGGGCGTTTCGGTACGTGGTGTACGCCGTCTTCATTGCGCCAGTATTTAACGTCGCCGTCCTTCATCTCATCCAGAACCACCGTCTCCTTCGGCTTCCCGATAGGAAGGACGTAAACGATTTCGTATTCTTTGCCGATGTCCAGCAAAGGCGCAAGCTTTTCGCGGTCGACTGTGGCGATAAAACATCCGCCAAATCCTTTTTCTACCGCGCCCAGTAAGATCGTTTGCGCCGCGATTCCCTTATCCATATTGAACGAAGAACCGAGCGACGTATCGCCCAAAACGACGATGTACGCCGGGGGACGCTCGCCTTCATCCGGGCCGGGCCAGTCTTGCAGATATCCCGCCCATCCGAGGAGGGGGAAAACCTTTGCGCACGTTTCGGTGTCGCTTACGATTTTATATTTCAGTGGCTGTTTGTTCATGGCGCTTGGCGTCAAACGCGCAAGATCGATAAGCTCCACAAGTGTTTCGCGGTTTACTTCTTCGTTTTGATGGAACCGCCGAAAGCTCCTGTTTTTAAGCACAAGCTCCTTAAACATTTTTTTTATTCTCCTTTTTATTTACGAGATATTTCAGCATTTCATTCTAAGCCTTCCTTGTACCGCGTTGCTTTGGAGTTCGCGCAGGGCGTCGGAGGCTATCCACTTTGCGGATTTATCGTCCATCTTTAAAATATCTTTTGCCACCTTGACCGCCTTTTTATTGAGTTTTATATTCCGTTTGCCTATCTGCCTTAACGCCCAGTTGACGGCCTTCTTTACGAAGTTGCGTCCGTCGCCCGCCTCGCGTTTTATTATCGGAAAAAACTTTTCGAACGCCGCGTCCTTCGCCGTCTTGTCGCTTACCGCAAGGCGCGCCATCATCACGAACCCCGCGCGTTTTACGAATTCTTTTTCGCGCGCGCTCCACTCGACGGCTTTTCGCCACGCCGGTTCCGCATATGCAAAAAGGTTCATAATGCACTGGTCGCACGTTTCCCAATCGTAGAAATCGTTTACCCATTTTTCCATCTGTTTTTCCGTTACCTTTTCGGGATCGCCGATCATCGAGGCCAGCAACATCGTTTCGCGCGCGCCGTGCGTCCACAGCTTTTTGGAAAGGGTGTGGTTGTTGCCGATTTCTTTTGCGAGTTTTCGAAGGTCTGGAAATTTTACGCCGAAGATAATTTTGCCCGGCGATATGCCAAAACGCGCCATCCCTTCGGCGGCCTTGGGGTCGCCGAGTTTTTTAAATCTTTTTATTACGTCGTTTTCATTCATTGCGATGATTTAATTCTATTAAATGCGGGCTTTGGGCGCACGGTTCTTTTTATAAAAAAGCGGTAAACCACCCCTTCGCTTCGCTCTTCCCCTCCTTCCGCTTCGCAAGGAGGGGATTGCTGTGCCCTTTCGGGTAAGGGGTGGTTCTCTTTAATTCCGAGACGTAGCGGAGCTACGCTCAGGCGTTGCATCGCAACGCCTCTACAAAAAACCCTCCACCGTTTCAGGCGATTGGAAGTTCAAGTTCTTGCGGAAAGTCGGTAAGGGGCACGGGGCCGTCCGCCGTTATGGAGAACGTGTCCTCCAGCCTTACGCCTCCGATCCCCGGCACGCTCAGCACCGGATGCCCCGCCGTAAGGGTCATGCCTTCTTTAACCTTTACGGCGGAGTCGCCCGGCTTAATGGTCGGCGCGGGAGTTTCCTCGAAACCGAGGCCGATGCCGTGGCTGATACCCGCGATATAGTATTCACCAAATCCTTTATCGATAAAGACGGCTTTTGCCGCCTTGTCTAATTCCTTCATAGCCGTTCCGGGTTTCATTGCGCCGATGGCGGCCTGGCGCGCCTCTTTATAAGTGTTGAAGAGTTTTTTTTGTTCGTCGGTTGCCGCGCCCACGGTGAAAGTGCGGCAAAGGTTGGAACAGTATCCACCGTAAACCGGCACGATGTCGATAAGTACCAGTTCGCCCTTTTCGATTTTCTTTTCCGTTGCCGCACCGTGAAGCCAGTTCGAGCGGTATCCGGAATTCACCCACACGGGAATGGCCATGCCGTGTCCGCCGGCTTTGCGCATCGCGTATTCCGCTTCGGCGGCGACCTCGTTTTCCGTTATCCCCGGCTTTATGGCCTCCACCGCCGTCTTCATGCCGATTGACGCTATCTCCGCCGCGCGCCGCATCTTTTCCATTTCGCCTTCATCTTTGAACATCCGAAGTTCGTCCATTACGGGCGCAATGTCGGTGGGTATCACGAAAGGATTTGCCTTGCGGAACATCATCATTAAAAACGCGGGAGTGTTGAACCACATCTGAACGCCTACGGAGATTGTTTTCTTATCGCCTTTAAGGTCGCGCATTACCCCTATCACGTCTTTCATCTGCTCGCCCAGCGAGCCGAAAATCTTTACGTCTTTCAGGCCGAGGCTCTTGCGGATTTCCTCTTCTTCGGCTTTAAAGGCGACTATTACCGGCTGTCCTTCGGCTGGAACTATGGCGCGTGGCTGCACCCAGTTTTCGCCGAAGAGATAGATGAAGTCGTCGTGGGTGAGGACAAGGTAGGCGTCGATGTTCCTTTCCCTCATGCGTTCCTGAACTTTTTGGATGCGCGAGTGATTAATCAAATATGCCTCCTGTTAAATTCAAGAATATTCCGCCGCCCGCATGGAGTCAAACTTATTTTACCGAAGTTTAAACGCCGCCCGGTCTCAAAGGGGCAGGATAACGCGCGCCGTTACGCCGGGGCCGCCGGAGTTGTTTTCCAGCGTCAGGGCGCCGTCGTGCGCGTTTACGATATTCAGCGAAACGGCAAGGCCCAGCCCCGTTCCCTTTTTCTTGGTGGTATTGAAAGGCGTAAAAAGGTTTTGCTCGGTCTCGGCGTTCATGCCGATTCCTGTGTCGATAAACTCTACAGAGATGAAGTTTTTTGAGCCTTTTTTGGGTATCGCCGCCATGTCGAGGAATATCCTCGTCTTTACGCGCAGGCTGCCGCCGCCTTCCCCACCTTCCATAGTCTCCACCGCGTTTTTTACAAGGTTGAGGAAAACCTGCTTGATGCGGTCTTCGTCGGCGGATATTTTCGGAAGGCTTGGGTCGTAATCCCGCAAGTAGGTTATGCCGTTTTTTTCGAATACGGTTGAGTAAAATGCCAGCGTTTCGTCAATCGTTCTGTGGATATTAATAGGTTTGGGCGAAATATCCCTGGCCCTTTCCAGATCGAGGAGATCGTTTACCAGCCCGCTTATCCTGTCCGTTTCTTTAACGATGAGGTCGCACGATTCCCGCGCGTCCGAGTTTTCCTTGCCCATAAGCTGTGCCATGCCGCGAATCCCGCCCAGCGGGTTTTTTATTTCGTGCGCCAGCCCCGCACTCATTATCGAAAGGATCGATATCTTTTCCTCTTTTTCCAGTTCGCTGTCCAGTTCCTTTTTGCCCGCGCCCGAGCGCACGATGACGCACGCGCCGGTTTCCCTCGCGCCGAAGTCCACGGCGTTTATGGAAATCTCGTGCGGTTCCGTCTTTCCGGCAGCCGTTTTGACCGGGAATTCGTGATTGAGATAACTCACGCCGTCTTTTACCAGGATGCGGAGGTGCTCAAGGATTTCGGGCGTTTTTATAAAAAGCTCGCTCGCGGACTGCTTACCGCCCGCCGCGCCGAATACAACGTTGAAAGCCGGGTTAGTGAATATAACATTGAGGTCCGAATCGAAAACAGCTATGCCGTCCGGATACGAAAGGAGCAATTTTAGGGGATCCATTCGATACATAATATCCCAAAAAAAGGTGAGGTAAACACCGGGACGGATGAGCGCCAGGCCGGGGGTGTTTATTTCAAGCGAAAGACCCTATAATGTTTAAGTGTTCAAAAACGTGAAGGGAGAAGGAATTTGTATTGCGAACATGAATATCCTGAAATCTAAGAAAGTGTTCCTTTTAGGGCTTGCGCCTCTTTTAAAAACGGCCTATTGTAGTGATATTACATTAAGAGGGGGGGAGGATGTTTCATAATCGAAGAGACAGAATTCTTATAGAAATAAACAGGCTTTTAATGGAAAGCGAGCTCACCACCGAAGATCGCGAATCGATGGTTCAAAACCTGCTTAGACATCACCTCGATCAGATGGACGATATTGAAGACATAGATATCTTCCAGGACCGCCTGAACGAGATGATAGATGAATATGTTGAACAGCACTTCGAAGACACGATGGAAGACAACTACAACTAGAATTATAATGAAATTAAGGAGTTGACCCTCGGGGCCGGGTTTGGTAGCATTTTTAACAAGTATTAATTCTTCAGAGGTGGAGAGGAGCTGGGATGACCAAGTCTGATATGGCGGAAAAGCTTGCCGATAAAATAAACGTAAACAAGCAGCAGGCTGAAGACATTATTAACATCTTTACAAATTCGATAGTCGAGGCCCTAGCCCAGGGCGATAAAGTGGAAATAAGGGGTTTTGGCAGTTTCAGGGTTAGGCATCGGGCCGCCAAGGAAGGGCGCAATCCCAAAACGGGCGAAAAGGTTTTCGTGCCGCCCAAGAAAGTTCCGTTCTTCAAAACCGGCAAGGACTTTAACGAAATCATAAACAAGGATAGCGGCCAGTAGTTCCATCTGCGGTCGGCGTTTCCCCGTTTTCAGTCTCCGTTAATTAATTATTCGGCAAAGCTTTTGCCGAGCATTGAGAAAGAAAATCTATTATTTCTTCGTTCCGTTTCTCCGGTGGTACCGAGGACAAGTCAACCCTCACCGTGTTTTGAGGGCTTGGTTCCACCCTTGATGCAAATGATTTTGTAGCGCCCGCTACCGCCCGCAAAAGGCCGTCGGAATCGGGAGGAAAATGCAACGCCATGCCGGCGCCGGAGACGGTCATCTTCTCCACCCCCAGTTTAGCCGCGGCCGCTTTTATTGAAACGGCGTCCGCGAGTTTTCTTGCCGCCTCCGACAGGGGGCCGTACCTGTCCGAAAGCTCTTCGGTAATCTGTTTTATCTCCGATTCGTTCGAAGCCCTGTTCAGGCGGTTATAGAAATTCATTCTCTGCTCCAGCGAAGGAACGTAACTTTCCTCTATCCTGCCGACGAAATCGAGCTGAAGCTCCGTTTCCAATTTCGCCTTCACCCTGCCGGATTTCAGTTCTTCCACCGCCTCGGCAAGCATCCGGCAGTACGTCTCGAAACCGACGGCCGCGATGCTGCCGGACTGTTGCGGCCCCAAAAGGTTTCCCGCGCCGCGTATTTCCATGTCCCTTGCGGCAAGCTTGAAACCGGAGCCGAGTTCGCTAAGCTCCTCGACGGCCTTTATCCGTTTTCCGGCAAGGGGCGTCATGGCGTCGGGAACGAGAATATATGCGTATGCCCGATGGCGGGCGCGTCCCACCCTGCCGCGAAGCTGGTAGAGCTGCGCCAGTCCGAACTTATCGGCCCCGTTTATGATGATCGTGTTGGCGTTTGGGATGTCCAGCCCGGATTCTATAATTGTAGTGCAAAGAAGGAGGTCTATCCGCCGTTTCACAAAACTCGCCATGGTTTTTTCCAGTTCGCGCGGCGGCATCTGACCATGCGCCACCGCAACGCGGATCGAGGGCAGAAGCTTCTTAATGTAAGAGTGCATGGACTGTATCGTTTCCACCTTATTGTGGACGAAGAATACCTGGCCTCCGCGCGATAGCTCCCTGTCAACGGCGTGTTTTATCGTATTGTCATCGAACTTGCGTATGAAGGTCTTTATAGACCGGCGTCCCGGGGGTGGCGTGTTGATAATACTGATATCGCGTATGCCGGAGATGGACATGTGCAGCGTCCGCGGAATCGGCGTGGCAGAAAGGGTCAGCACGTCGAGGCTTGCGCGCATTTTCTTCAGCCTTTCCTTGTGACTTACGCCGAACCTCTGCTCTTCGTCCACTACAAGAAGGCCGAAAGCGGAAAACTCCACGTCCTTTTGCAAGAGCCTGTGGGTGCCTATAACAATATCGACCTTTCCGTCCCTCAAGTCTTTGAGTATTTCTTTTTGCCTGGTCTTTGGCACGAAGCGGCTGAGTTCTTCAACCCTCACCGCGAAAGGCGCAAGGCGGCTTTTGAAATTTTCCAGGTGCTGGTTCACCAAAAGCGTAGTCGGACACAGCACTGCCGTCTGCCTTCCATCGAGCGCCGCTTTGAACGCCGCGCGCAGGGCAACCTCGGTTTTGCCGTAACCTACGTCCCCGCACACCAGCCTGTCCATCGCATTCTCCGATTCCATGTCTTTTATAACGTCTTCGATAGCGGCGGCCTGATCGGGAGTCTCGGTAAATTCAAATGAATCGGAGAACTCGCGGCCAAAATGATTTTCCTTTGAAAACGCGAAGGCCTTTTCCGTCTCCCGGCGGGCATATATTGCAAGCAGTTCCTTGGCCATTTTCATAATTCCTTTTTTTATTTTCGCGCGGGTCTTGTTCCACGTTTTTCCGCCCATCCTGTCGAGCGGTGGCTTGGGGCCTCCCGCGCCGCTGTACTTTTCAAGGAGGTGGATTGAAGAGATGGGCAGAAAAAGGCTCTGGTTATCGGCGTACTCCAGTTCAAGATACTCGTCTTTTGCGCCGCGCGTACTCACCATGCTTGCGCCGTGGTATATCCCAACCCCGTGGTCGCGATGCACAACGTAATCCCCCGGTTTTACATCCGAGAAATCGGTGGTGAATACGGCAAGCCTCTTCTTTCTTGCCTCCACATGCCTGCCGAAGATTTCCTCCTCGGTGATTACGGCGATACGAGCCGACGGGAGGTAAAAGCCGGATGAAAGATTCCCGACAGTCGCCATCACGGACGGCGTGGGCGTGACGGGCATGTCGGCTGTGTCGATGCTGTAACGCAGGCAAAGAAGCATCCGGTTCGTTAATTCTTCCGGACCGAGTTTCGTAACGCCTATATCTTCGTCCGCAAAGAGGTTTTTAATGCGCCGTGTGGATTTTTCGTCCTGCACTACAACCATCGTGGAGATGCCATCCTTGAGCCGGTTTTTGCAGTCGTAAATAAACCTGCTAAATGCCCCGCGCAACCGCTCCATCTCCGAAGCCTTTACAGATATGCAACAGCCGCCGTCCTCTTCGACGGATAGCGAGGCAAGTGTCAGCCCCGGAAGCGCGTCAAGCAGGCTTTTCAGTTTTTCGTCGTCAACGAAAAGCTCCTCAGGCCGCGGGTACAGCTCCCCCCTGCCTCTTGCCTCTTCGTATCCTTCGCTTATCTGATCCCTGTAAAGGCCTATGTGTTCGTTTATTTTTTCAGGCTCGCATAGAACCGCCGCGATATCTTCGGGCAGGTAATCGGCGGGCGTCGCCGCTTCGCCGTAAAAAAGGGGCAGGAAGCGCTCCATTGCCGGAAAGAACTCCCTGTTCAGAAATCTGGCCCTTATCCGCGCAAGGGCCGGAGAAGAGCCGTTATCCCCGCTATCCAGGGCATCTAGGTTATTGACGATGAAGGCCGGATCGGAATTAAGGTAATTCGTCTCCTTCATCGGTGGAATGGCCGCTTTTCGCAAAAACTTCATCGAGCGCTGGGTTTCGGCGTCGAAACGTCGTATCGATTCCACCTCATCCCCGAAAAACTCGATTCTCAGCGGCGTTTCCTCGTCGGGGGGATAACAATCCAGAATGCCGCCGCGGAAAGCGAATGCGCCGGGTTCTTCGACGGGATCGGAAAAGACGTAACCGCTCAAGGCAAAAAATTCCGCCAGTTTTTCCCTGTCCGTTGTGTCGCCGACCTTTATGCGCATGAAGCTTTTTTCCAGAATATTTTCGGGGGCGCATTTTTGCGACAGCGCGGCTGGAGTCGTTACCAGCACATACGGCTCTTTTTTTTCAGCCATTAGAACGAGCGTTTTTATTCTGGCCGCCGTGATGTCCGGATGCGGCGAAAGGGGTTCGTATGGCAAGGTTTCGAACTGGGGCAGGTACAAAACGTTTTTTTGACCACCGGGGCCGCCCGCGAAAAATCGAATGTTCCCGAAAAGCGTTTCCGCCTGCACCGGATCGGGCGCAACGGCCAAAATGTTTTTTCCGGTTTCGGAAAAAAAAGCCGCAGTGTAAAGAGCCATTGCCGGCGGCGTTAAACCCTGAACCCGTAAACGCCGGCAACTTTCAAATTTCAAAAACATTACAGTCTATTTTGACGCCGCCCGCCTGAAAAGTCCAAAGTGCCATATCCAAAGCGTGCGATACACCTGCTCGCCATGTCTCCGGTCTGAACAGCTTCGCAAGGAGGGGATGGGTAAAAAAAATGGAATTTTAAAATTCTACCTTTGTCATCCAATTCGTTTCATACGTCGTTGCGCTTCATATTAAAGGCGTATTTCAGTTCTTTATATCGGTAAGCGCGGATATCGCCGGAAGCTCCTTGCCTTCCAAAAGTTCCAGGAACGCCCCGCCGCCTGTCGATATGAACGATATGTTGCTGGCCAGCCCCGCGCGCGCTACCGCCACATCCGTATCGCCGCCGCCCACGATTGTAAGGGCGTAAGCGTTTGCCACCGCGTCGACCATTGCCATTGTTCCCCTCGAAAACTGGTCCATCTCGAAAACGCCCATCGGGCCGTTCCATATAATCGTTTTGGCGTCGTGAAGCACTTCCTTGAAAAGGGCCACGCTTGCCGGGCCTATGTCGGGCGCCGTCCAGTCTTCGGGAAGTTCCTGGGCGGGTACGATTTTCGTCTGCGCCCTCGGATCAAGCCTTTCGGCTATCACGAAATCGACCGGCAGATAAAACTTGACGCCCTTTTGCTGGGCTTTGTCCATAATCTTTAAGACCGAATCCATCATGTCGTTTTCCACGATGTTTTCCCCCACTTCCAGTCCGCGAGCCTTCAGGAATGTAAAGGCCAGTCCGCCGGAAACAATCATCTTGTCCACGTGGTCGAGGAGGTTTGCCAGAAGCCCGATTTTGGTGGAGGTTTTCGAGCCGCCTATTATGGCGACGACAGGACGCGCGGGGTTTTCAAGCGCGCGTTTGAAATAATCTATTTCCTTTTTCAAAAGGAATCCACATGCGGATATATCCACGAATTTCGTGATTCCATATGTGGAAGCATGCGCCCTGTGCGCCGTTGCGAACGCATCGTTAATAAAAATATCGGCCAATGAGGCCAGCTTTTTAGAGAATCCCTCGTCGTTTGCCGGCTCTTCGTTGTAGTATCGCAGGTTTTCAAGGAGGAGCACGTCGCCGTCTTTAAGTGCGGCAACGGCCTTTTCAACCTTAGGCCCTATGCAGTCGTCAACGAAATTAACCTCATGGCTTAAAAGGCGCGCAAGGCGCGTCTTTACCACTTCCAGGCTGAACTCGGGGTTGCGCTGTCCCTTGGGCCTTCCCATATGGGAGGCTATGATGATTTTCGCCCCGTGGTCTATCAGGTAGTTGATGGTAGGAAGCGAGGCCCGTATCCTTATGTCGTCCGTGATGTTCTTGAACTCGTCCAGCGGCACGTTGTAATCGACACGCACAAGGCAACGTTTGCCATTTACGTTAACGTCGGTCAGGCAGAGTTTGTCCTTCATAGACCTTTGGCGGCGATGTACTTTACGAGGTCAACCACCCTGTTGGAGTACCCCCACTCGTTGTCGTACCACGAAAGCACCTTCACCAGCTTACCGCCCACCACTTTAGTGGAGAGAGAATCGACGATTGACGATGCCGGGTTGCCGCCAAAATCTTTGGAGACTAGAGGCAGATCGCATACCTCCAGTATCCCTTTCAACTCGCCGGAAGCGGCGGCTTTCATCGCGGCGTTCACATCTTCGGCTGTAGTTTTCTTTTCGACGGTGCAAACGAGATCGACTACCGAAACATTCGGCGTCGGGACGCGCATGGCCATTCCATCCAGTTTGCCGTCGATTTCCGGCAGCACAAGCCCTACGGCCTTTGCCGCGCCTGTAGTGGTTGGAATCATAGAAAGGGCGGCGGCACGCGCGCGCCTTAAGTCACTGTGCGGGAGGTCCAGCACCTTCTGGTCGTTGGTGTACGAGTGGATCGTAGTCATCTGCCCGTTTATGAAGCCGAATTTTTCCATTATCACCTTGACTACCGGGGCAAGGCAGTTAGTGGTGCACGATGCGTTGGATATAACGTGATGCTTTGCGGGATCGTACTTCTCCTCGTTAACGCCCAGTACCACCGTAAAGTCCTCTTCTTTGGCGGGGGCGGAGATGATGACTTTCTTCGCGCCTGCTTCAATGTGCTTTGCGGCGGCGTCGCGTTTTGTGAATAGACCGGTGGACTCTATCACTATATCGACGCCCAAGTCTTTCCACGGAAGTTTGGCCGGATCGCGCTCGGCGGTTACCTTAACCGTGCGGCCCGCGGCCTTTATCGTATTGCCTTTCACCGATACGTCTTCCGTAAGGTTGCCCAAAACGGAGTCGTACTTTAGAAGATGGCCTAACGTGGCGGCATCCGTAATATCGTTTACCGCAATAAAATCAAGTTCGTTGTCGTGAAGGGCCGCGCGTAGAATGTTCCGTCCGATCCTTCCGAATCCGTTAATACCTACTTTAATAGCCATCTCAGTACCTCTTAAAAAAAAGGAAAATTCAACCGGTTCGTGTTCGCTGTTACCAATTATTTATAATCCCGTTCATGCCCTCAAGTCAACCATTTACGCCCTTTTAAGGGAGATTTCCCCTTTTTCCTCCTTAAGAAACGTATTCCGGGCTAAAATCCTCCATTATGGGAATCTCCCTTTACCGCACGGCTGCGGTGGATTTTTGCATAGCCATAATTGCGGGGGTTCTTATAGGGCGCTGGGAAGAACTTTTCGCCCTTTCGTTTCTTCTTTCGACGCTTACGGTTCTTTTTCTGATCGCCTCCTCCCAAATGCCGAGAAGGTACAGGCCGCTGATACCTGTATTCCTGATCCTTGGATTTTTGTCGATAGACAGGGCGGAGCGCGTCTTCGACGCGGAAAATCACATCCGTAATTTCGCGCCCGCCAGCAAGGTGAAATTGGAAGGCGCAGTAAAAACGCCTATACGGTTCTTCCCGGACGGCTACCGCTTCACGCTGGACGTCCGGCGACTGGTAACGAAAGACGGGAAGGAACGGCGTGTAACGGGTCTGGTGGCGGTCAACGTTTACACCGGCAAAAAGCCTCCATTGCCCGGCGACATGTTGGAAATTATCGGTGTGCGCATAAAGCCCATAATAGGTTCGCGGAACTTCGGCGGCTTCGATTACGAGCGGTTCATGAAGGACAAAGGGATAGGCGTACGCGCGGCGGCCAGCGAAAAGAAGATACGCCTTTTGCAAAAAGGCTCGCTCATAAACCCGCGCCGCGTAGGGGAGGTGGTTCGAAGGCGCGTTAAAAGTTATATAGATCGAAACTTCCCCCCAAATATTGCGCCTATAGCCGCTTCGATGACGATTGGCGTAACCGGCGGCATAGACTCGGATACGCGGCGGCGGTTTGCCGTCTCCGGCATTGCGCACCTGCTGGCAATTTCGGGACTGCACGTAGGGTTCATTAGCGGCCTCTTTTACCTGATCCTGAACGCATTGCTCTTTTACTTTTTTTGGTTTTTCAGGCGTTCTTATGCCGAAAGCGGTTTTCACAGAAAACCCGCCGCTATCGTTGCCGACATCGTAATTATATTGTTCGTCCTTTCCACCGGAATGCGCGTATCGGCCCTTCGCGCCGGAATAATGGTTGGGATTTACTTTATGGCCGTGCTTTTAAAGAGGGAAAAAGACGTCCTTAACGCGCTGGCGGTATCGGCCATAATCATACTCCTTATCGATCCGGCGGCCCTCTTCACGGCCTCGTTCATCCTTTCGTATCTTGCGGTGCTGTCGATCATCTTTTTCGTGGCATATGAAAGCATGCAAGAAGATATCGATAAAGACCTGTTTGAAAAACTGGAGGCGAAAACGCCGCTCAAACGCCTTCGGGATTTCGCATTAGGAACGGTAAAAATAACGGTTACGATTGTCGTAATGGGCGCCCCGGCCCTTATGTCGATTTTTCACGAGGTGCATTTCGGCGGTTTCATGGCGAACATCCTCGCGTTGCCGATGGCGGCCATAGCCGTGCCGTCAACTCTTTTCGGCGCGATGATGGACGCGCTCTCCCCCACGCTTGGAACCATTGCCGCGTGGCCCGCAATCATAACGCTTAGCGGCATTGACGCGGTGGCCGCGTTCTTTTCTAAAATAAACTTCCTGTCCTTTTCCGGCCCCGCGCCGTCTTTTGTGCTAATCCTTTTTTACTACGCAACGCTTATTGTAATTTTCAATTGGCGGCGTTTGGGAAAACGTATTGCATGGGGGTTCGCCTGCCTAGCTGTTATCTCGATTACCGCCTTTTACTGGCCGTACGCGCGCACGGCGACGGAAGTGCATTTTATCGACGTGGGGCAGGGCGAATCGGCGCTTGTGATGCTTAAAGACGGCAAAAACGTTCTCATTGACGGCGGTCCGGACTGGGGGCGCGGAGACGCGGGGGATTACGTAATCCTTCCGGCTCTTCGCAGGCTGGGGGTGCGCCGCCTCGACGCCGTAATAGCCACGCATGGCGACGCCGACCACGTGGGCGGGATTGCGACAATTTTAAAAAGGATGAAGGTAAAAAGGTTTTTCGACAACGGGCAGGCCGAACAAAACTTTGCGTTGGAAGAGGTGCGTAAAATCGCAATGGAAAAAGGGATACCGTACTCCGTGCTCCGCGCGGGCATGAACGTCTTTACTGAAACGGCGAAAACCGGAGACGCCGAGAGCTTCAAGGTGGTGCATCCGTCCGGGAAGTTTGCCCAGTCGCATCCCGACGCCTCCGTTAACGATGCATCTTTGGCGATAATCCTTGAAGTGGAAGGTTTAAAAATCCTGTTCGCGAGCGATATGGAAAAGGAAGCGGAGAAATATCTACTGGAAGAAAACGCGGACGTAAAAGCCGACGTTTTGAAAGTGGCGCACCACGGTAGCAGGACATCAAGCGCCGCTCGCTTTTTAAACGCGGTGGGGCCTTCGGCGGCAATCATCAACGCCGGAAGGCTGAACAGGTGGCGGCATCCGTCAAAAACGGTTTTAAGGCGGCTGGAAAAAAGGGGGATAACGATCCTTTCCACGATGAACGATGGCGAAATAGTTTTGACTTTGAAGGGTGGAAAAATGGAAGCAAAAACCTTTATGAACCCGCGGGCCAAGCCGATTAAAACCACACAATGACGGATTTGATTTATGATAAACATCTGGACGCTTATTCCGATAATAAAGGATGGGGTTAACTAATAAACACCGGGGGGTTTTAAGATAAAAAAAATCGATATAGCCGTTATTGGCGCGGGGCCTGCCGGGCTGGGCGCGGGCGCCGAACTTTCCGGGCAAAGCGGCGTTAGCTGGGAAATATTCGAGACATCAAATCGCGTGGGCGGGCTTTCTTCCAGCAGGGTGGACACGAACGGATTCACCTGGGACCTTGGCGGGCACGTTATTTTTTCAAAAAGCCGCATCTTTAATTCCGCCGTGAAAAACGCGCTGGAAGACGGCGCGCTTACGCATATAAGGGACAGCTTCGTAAGGATGAAGGGAAGGTTTATTCCATTTCCCGTGCAAAACAACATACACCGCCTGCCGGTAAAAGTTTCAAGGGAATGCCTGGGAGGAATGAAGAAGGCCGCGTCGTCCAACGGGAAACCGGCCGATTTCGAAGAGTGGATAGGCCATACGCTTGGCGGCGGCCTGGCAAAGCACTTCATGGTTCCGTACAACAAAAAACTCTGGGCGTATCCGCTTAACGGGATGGGTTTCGGATGGATAGACGGCAGGGTATCGCTTCCGCCTATGAAATCCGTTTTAAGCGCATTGCGTTCGGGAAGGGACGAAACGCGGTGGGGGCCTAACGCGACATTCGTTTTTCCGGTTAAAGGAGGCACGGGCGGACTCTTTAGAAAAATCGCCGAGCCGTTTGCCCAAAAGATTAGTTTCCACAAAGAGGCGGTGGAGATAGACCCGAAAAAAAAGATCGTCCGCTTCAAGGACGGCGCGAAAGTGAAATACAAAAAAATGATAACCGCCGCGCCGCTCGACAGGCTCGTAACGGAAATCATATCCGGAGCGCCGCCCGAAGTCGTTGAAGCCGCGAAAAGCCTTTGCTCCAACAGCGGCTGGGTGGTGGGAATCGGCGTTAACCGCAAGATAAAGACGAAACGATGCTGGGTATATTTTCCGAATGAAAAAACGCCGTTTTACCGCGTCACGTATTTTTCAAACTACTCGCCGCGCAACGTGCCCGATCCCAAAAGGCAGACTTCGCTCCTTTGCGAAATATCGACGGCAACATCGGCACCATCGATAGGCGGAGGGGATATTGTCGACAGGACAATAGGCGCTCTTATAAACGAGGGCATCCTGCGCAAAAGCGACAAGAAGATTATCGCCACGCGCTGGAAGATCAGGCTTCCGTACCTGTACCCGATACCGACTCTAAAACGCGATGCGGCGCTTAAGGTAATACATCCCTGGTTGAAAAAGCAGTCCATATATTCAATCGGAAGGTTCGGCGGCTGGCGGTACGAAAAGGGAAATATGGATCACGCCTATTTGGCCGGACGCAAAACGGCGGCGCTTCTGGTTAAATCGCAGGTATGAACGCGCTTAAAGACCGCGAATCCGGCATATCGTTTTGCATCATAACGGGCGGTAAGCGTTTCGATATGATGGAAACCTTGGTGCAGAGTATCATTGCGCAAAATGTTCCCTCATACGAAATAATCGTGTGCGGCAATTACCGGGAAGATCGGCGGTTTCGTTATTTTGAAAAAAAAGAATGGGCGGAAAACGCCGAGGTGTGCAAGATGCGGAACTTCGGCGCGGCGCACGCCCGTTTCGATACGATAATAATCCTGGACGACGACGTGGAGTTTGCGCTGGACTGGTACGAAAAGATAAAAGGGGAAAACGATTTCGACCTTGCCGGTTGCAAGGGCCTTTTGCCGGATGGAAGCCGCTGTTGGGATTACCAGAAAATGGAAAGGGGCAACCCGCTAGCCGCGCCGGAGCCGCTGGATTACGGCGAAGAGCATCCAGACGCGTACATAAGCGGCTACTTCATGATGATGAGGGCGGAGGTATGGGAGGCGGTAAAGTTCGACGAAAACCGCCGCAACTACCAGCACGACGATGTAGATTTCTGCCACCGCGCGAGGGATATCGGTTTTTCGTTAAAAATATTTCCGAATGCCGCGGTGATACATCACATGGACCCGCGCGGACGCGATGAAAGCGAAAAGGCCCGCGCAAGCTTTATCGAAGGTGGCGCGTCTTCCGGCCTTTCGGATTATGAAGAGGGGATGAAGCGTTTGATGCTTAAAGATTATAAAAACGCGATTTCGGCTTTTAAAAAGTCGGTTGCCGATAAAAACGATTTCAACGTCTTTTACCATCTTGCGTACTGCCATCACCGGATCGGTGCGCTTAATAACGCCGCCCGGTATTATCTTGAGGCCGTCGAGATGCCGGGAGAAAATGACAGTTCGCGCATGGCGTCGGCGTTTTTCCATCTCGGCGAGATATATACGGAAAAGGAAATCTGGTACTTTGCGGAATATTTTTTTGAAAAGGCGCTTAACTTTTTGCCCGGGCATCGGAAGGCCGCGCGCCTGCTTGCCGAGCTAAGGGCGAACGTCGCCGGTTAGAGCCGCATGAAACCTTTTTGTTATCTTTCGTACAGGCCGAAGTATTCAGGCTACGGCTACGGCGCCCAGCAATTTGCAAGTGCTTTCAAACGGCGCGGTGTTAGTTTTACGTTCCGGCACGACGCGCATCTAATAAAACATTCTGTAAAAGAAGACATAGTCATACACAGCGGTTTTCCGCACTTTTTCAGGCTGGACGAGCGAAGGATAAACATCGCGCGCGTAATGCTGGAATCGGATTCGCTTCCGCGATTGTGGGTAGATGTGCTTAACTCCATGGACGAAGTGTGGGCGGCGTCAAGGTTCAATGTCAGGACTTTTAAAAACGCCGGGGTTGATCCCTCGAAAATCCACGTGATACCCGACATTGCCGATCCCCGTTTCGCCCATGCCGCAAAACTCAGGAAAAGGCGCAAAGGAAGGGCGAAAGGGAAAAAATTCCGGTTCCTTTCAGTTTTCCTCGACCTGAGCCTAAGGAAGGGATACGACTTGATGCTTTCCGAATTCATAAAAAACTTTTCAGGCAGGAAAGACGTTGAGTGGGCGGTTCAGTGCTCCGCAAATGCCGCAAAAGGTTTTCGTATACTTTTAGCCGGTATAAAAAAAACCGGGGTAGACGTTAGCAACATAAAAATTATCGGAAAACGCCCCTCGGCGCGGGAGCTTGCGCATCTGTACCTCTGGGCCGATTGCTATGTCCTTCCGACACGGGGCGAGGGGTTCGGCAGGCCGTATCTCGAGGCCGCATCTACCGGCCTGCCCGTTATCGCAACAGGGTTCGGTGGGCAATGCGATTTCCTCAACTCGAAAAACAGCCGCCTGCTGGATTACCGTCTTGTAAATGTGCCCGCGCCCGATGCGCTGGACTGTTATTTTCTTGCCGGGCAGCGTTGGGCGCAGCCGTCGCGCGCGGACCTTTCGCGGGCCTTGAACGAAGCGCTTGAAAGGCCAAAGCGAGAGCCAGTGGACGTGCCCAAATTTATGGAAGAGCGAGTGATGGACATTATTTCCAAGCGATTGGGCAAGGTAAAGAAGGTTTCCAAAACTCCAAAAACATTTCCGCCGCAGATAGTTGTGTACGACAAAAACTGGAAGGAGACACAACCGTCGCCTGAAGAGTTTCTAAAAAGTTTAAAAAGAGCGGGGCGCAGCATCGGGATTGCCGGCACTGGCAGGAACGCAATGCAGCTTGCGCGCTTTATTGAACGAAACGGATTTAGAATCCCGTTTTTTATAGATAGAGAGGAAGGAAGCTTTCTTAATAAAAAAAAATATGCCGTTGACCGCCTTCCGAAAAACGGTATAAAGGCCGACATGGTCGTTATTAGCTGCTACCCGGGGGCCTTTGCAGAGATCAGGGAAAAGCTCGAAAGGCGTTTTATGGTTCTGCCCGTAATTTTTTACGAGGCCGGATAGATTTTTCTCATATCTTCCTTTCGACCACATGTGCGGGTTTTTCGCCGAGGTCGCCAATGCCTTTAAAGCTAAAGTTTATGAAAAACCTCGTCTCCCTTTCCCTCCTGACTCCGCCGGATTCCACCTCTTCCGTGCGAAGATGATTGCCAATCGATAGCGAAACGCCCCAGCAACCGGCGAGATAATTGAGAATAAAGACGGAGTCGGCCATTTCGCGTGCAAGTTCGTCGTAGGCGGCGGACGCCTCTACGTCAAGTTTTGCGCTTAGCCGAAATCCTACAAGTCCGGTTGAATACGTGCTTTCGTTTCGTCTGTAGCGCCGGTCGTAAGACAGATAAAAATCGTCGTGAAAGTTAAACCCTATTTCGTTGGTGTACGCGTCCGCTTCGCCGTCGTAGTGGTTGTAATTGACGTCGGCGTTTATCAGCAGCCAGTCCAGTGGCCTGCTGTCGAAATTCACAAGCAATCCCGTAAACGGCCGCTTTTGGACTCCGTCCCTGGCGGCCTCGTTGAAATCGTAACCCTGCTCCACGCTCAGCCTGGCAATCTCTCCCCCCCTTTTCCTGCCGAAAACGCGGTTAAGTAAAATAAACTTCATCAGGTTTTCCGGTTGCGACTCATCCAGCAAGTCAAGTGTTTCCACTTTGTTTCGGTTTTCCCCGTCCACCTCGTAGCCCGGAAGGTAGGTGAAATCGATCTTGGGCGTTACGGTGTGTTTGAAGTCGTCGCTCGCGCTGTTGAAGATTTTGTAAAAACGCGGGCCTTCAATCGAAAGGCCGCCCGTGTAGTATTTCGTCGTGAAACTGGAATTTGTGTCGCCGGTCATCGTGTAAGAGGCCGCCCGGCCGGTTATCCACGGCGTGAAGTTCATTCCGCCAAGGGGAATAGGGAAAGAAAGTGTCGGGGCGGCATAGATGCGCTCGACGCTTATGTCCCTTCCCGCGCCGGGTTCGGATACGTCACTGCCGAACCACGTTGCGACGATTTGCGCGTCCGCCCAGAAGGGCAACCCCAGCCTTTGGCGAGGCATAATGTTAAGCGCCAGTTCCGGCTTTTTCACAAAAACCTCTTCCCTTTGCGACTCCATGCTTCTGTTGTCTCTGCCGATGACCGACATGGCTGTGCCTTCAAGGTTTTTTTCGGCGTGCACAAATGAATCGGCGTACCGTCTTGTCAGGAAATAGCTTTCGCTTCCGAATTCTTTAGTGAAGCTGGTTTCGCTCTCAAAGTCCAGACGCGCCCTTGTGTCTATTCCGTTATCGAACATCTGGCGGTGATCGTATTTTACGTTCCAGATATTTTCGTCGAGTCTATGATCGTCAATGTAATCGAGGTTAAGCTGGCCATAGGTTCTTTGGGCGAACGCGTATCGGTATTCCAGCCCTTCGCGCACGCCCCTTTTGCCGTATACGTCCAGATAAAAGGTTGCGTCGTCCTGTTCCGAACGCGCCCAGAAAAAGGCGTTTTTCAAAAAGGCGCCGTCGGTTGAGGAAAAACCCGCAGAAGGTATCAAAAGCCCGGTAGTTCTTTTCGTAACTGCGGGAACGGCGAAGTATGGCGAGTAGAATACAGGCACGCCGTAAAAACGGAACTTTACGTTTTTAAGAATCGCGAACTTTTCCATCCTCAGTTTTATTTCGTCGCTTTGCAAAAGCCAGTCCGGATCGTCTTCCAGGCAACTTGTAAGCGTCCCTTCCCTGAATAAAAAGAAGCGTTCGCTCGTTCTTTCAATCCTTTTTGCGGTGAAACGGAGCTGTCCGTTAAAGACTCCGCTAGCGTTATCGAAGGTTACTGTATTTGAATCGGCGTTGAATTCCATGCGGTCCGCGCTGATGGTGGCGGAAGGCATTTTGAATTTCACGTTGCCTTCCACGGACCCGGAACTGGTTTTAGAGTTTATTTCAGCGTTGTCTCCATTCAGCTCCATGTCCCTATAGATTATGGAAACGTTTCCCTTGGCGCGTATCGTGCCCGTCTTAAGTTCCTGCTGAATGGAATCCGCGTTAACGTCCATGGGCGCTTCCAGTTCCTGCGCGGCAGAATGGACGTACAAAACCAGAATGAAAATCGTCGAGAGCAGCTTAAATCCTCTCAGTATTTCCGCCCTTCAAAACGCCGATGGTTACAAAATAAAGACGGCCAGTGCAACGACGGTATGCCATGAGTGTCCCTTGACTATTGCCGTCTGAGTTACGTTGCGGGTTCGCACAATCTTGTTGCTTATCCTGAACACCTGCTTCCTTTCGTCCCAGCTCTGGTCTTCGTCGAAATCTATACCGAGCGTGGATGCAAGCATGGCCGCGGCCAGGTCTTCGGCGTAATCGCCCGCCACGGTATCCGACTCGCCGTATGCATGATGTTCGCTCAGGTATCCGTACATTCCCTTATCGGCCGGTATGGCAACGCCCACGCTTGAGGCTATGAGCCTGTGCGGCTCGTTGCTGGAGCACCGCGCCTGAACGACAAATGTTATCTGTCCCGCCTGAAGATATTTCAACCCTTCCTTGCGGCTGATGATCTTGCATTTCGGCGGCAGTATGGAGGAAACCTGCACAAGGTTGCATTTTTCGACTCCCGCGTCTCTTAGCGCAATCTCGTACGACCGCAGTTCCTCCTTGTGAACGCCTACTCCCCTGGTAAAGAAGAGTTTTTTTGGAACCAAATTGGTTGTCAATCCCTACTTCTCCCATTCCCTAAATCTGTTTGTTATCGGAACCCGCCGGTCCCTTCCGAAGGCCTTGGGCGTTATCCTTACGCCAAGAGGCGCCTGCCTCCTTTTGTGTTCGTTAAAGTCGACAAGCCTTACTACCTTAGCAGCGTCCAACTCACTATATCCAAGTGAAATTATCTCTTCAATACTTTTTTCGTCTTCCACGTAGAGTTTAAGTATGGGATCGAGAACCCGATACTCCGGCAGCGAGTCGCTGTCTTTCTGATCGGGCCTAAGTTCCGCCGAAGGCTCCTTTTCGATTATCGAGCGGGGGATATCCGGAAGGTTTTCCTGGTCGTTTATCCAGTTTGAAAGTTCGTACACCAATATTTTCGGAAGGTCTTTTATCACCGCGAAGCCTCCCGCCATGTCGCCGTAAAGCGTGCAGTATCCGACAGAGAGTTCGCTCTTGTTTCCGGTTGAAAGGACAAGGTATCCGAACTTGTTGCTGATGGCCATAATCAGCGCGCCGCGTATCCGCGCCTGTAAATTTTCTTCCGTGATTCCCAGCTCCGTTTCGGCAAAAGTATTTCTCAGCGCCGCGTCAAACTCATCCATGAGCGACGTAATCGGAATAACATCCATCCTTATTCCAAGGTTGCCTGCAAACTCTTTTGCGTCCGAAATGCTTCCTTGCGAGGAATACCGCGACGGCATTGATACGCATCTTACGCGGTCGGCGCCCAGCGCGGCGACGGCAACCGAGGCAGTAAGCGCCGAATCAATTCCGCCGCTAAGGGCAATCAGCGCTTCTGTGAAACCGTTTTTTTCCACATAATCCCGCACGCCTGTCTTAAGCGCCTCGAATACGTTTTCTGGGTATTCGAAAGGCGGGGTAACCGAAGCTATTTTCGCCTCGCCCATTTTGTTTCCACCTCCGAGCGGCAGATCGACTATATGCAACCTTTCGCCAAACTCCGCCGATGAGGAAATGATTTCCCCTTGCGGGTCGCAGACAAACGATCCCCCGTCGAAAACAAGCTCGTCCTGCCCGCCAACCAGGTTGCAGTAGGCGAGATGGGTTTTAAACTTTTTTGCCCATGCCCGCGCTATGCCGCGCCTTTCGTCCATTTTGCCTATGTGAAAAGGGGATGATGAAAGGTTAAATATTAGGCCCGTTTCAGGTTTTCCGCAAAGCGCGGCCACCCGTCCGTCCGGTACCCAGATGTCCTCGCATATTGTTATGGCAACGTTTACGCCAGCGATTTTGACAAGGCTGCTTTTTTCGCCGGGAACGAAATAGCGTTTCTCGTCGAAGACGCCGTAATTGGGCAGTTCCGACTTTTTCGCCATGTATTCGATTTCGCCCTTTGAAATTACCGCCGCGGCGTTATAGAGTTTTCCGCCGTCTTCTATCGGAAGGCCTATGACCGCGCATATCGATTTGGTGTGCGGCAGGATTTTTTCCAGAGACGCTATCGTTTTCCTGATGAAGGATTTTTTGAAAAGCAGGTCTTCGGGGGGGTAGCCGGTCAGGCACAGTTCGGGAAACAGAACAACGTCCGCTTCTTCCTTGCGCGATTTTTCCAAGGCGGCGGTTATTTTTTCCACGTTGCCGCGCAGGTCTCCAACGGTCGTGTTAATCTGCGCAAGCGCCAGCCGAATCATTTTTTCTTTTCCGCCTTGGGCTGTATGATTTTCAAATCCACGCCTTCGGCTTTAATCAATTTAAGGTATATCGATCCGAAAAGCATCTTCAACCTCAGCTTTACCGGCACTCTTTGTTTATCGTCCGTAAGCCATACCCAGAGTTTGTCGCGCTTTTGCAGCGCCCCTTCAAACTTTAGGATGGGTTTTATAACAATGGTATCCACTTTGCCGCCCAAGAGGGAGATTCGCTCTTTTTTTATCACCTTTATTTTGGCGTCGTAGTTCTTGTTGTCTTCAAAAATCGGGAAGGTTAAGTCCTGCTTGACTATAAGGTTTTGCATCCGGATGTAGTAACCGGACGAAAAGAAATCCTGCGCGGCGGGATTAAGTTCCTTTTCTATGGGGTCTCGTTCGTTTATTTTAACTATGGCGGTTTTTGCATCGTGAAAAAAATCTATGGTTTTATCCTTCTTCTCGTTCGATTCCCTTATTATCACCTCCAGCCTTTTGGGCAGGAGTTTTTGCGGATTCCAGTAAGAGTCGAAATAGTCGTCGGCTGTCCAGAACGCGTCTATAATACCGGTGGTGTAGGCGTGCAGAGAAAAGCGAATAAGCTTTTTGCCGTCCAAATATACCTCGTCCACGTTCGCCTCTACACGTCCAGCCGTTATCCCCATCCATGTACCTTCGTATAGAAGCTTTTCGCCCGGACTGAACGGGAACTCGCCCGCGCTGGCGGCCTGAAGCGGAAGAACAGCGGTTGAGAGAAAAAAGAAGGCGCTAAGAAGCGTTATTTGGTATTTGATGTAAATACGATTGACCACGGATCATATTTCTTCATACGGATGCAGGATTCAATCTGCAACTGCGCCTTATCCATAAGTTCTCCCATCGGGACTGTGGTGCGCCATCCCAGCCTTTTGCAGATGGGATCTATAATCTCTTCCGCTTTAGCAAGAACTTTATGGTCGCTCATGAAATGGTTCAAAAGGATTATCGGCCTTCCTCCCTTGCATACCCTTTTCATTTCCGAAAGCGCCCGCAACGGATCGGGCACTACGCTAATAACAAAAGTGGCGACAACATGATCAAAGGTGTCGTCCTCGAATTCCAGATTGCATGCGTCCATCTCATGCAGGGACACATTCCCAAGTTTGTGTTTTCTGACTTTCTTGCGCGCCTTTTTAAGCATTGACTCGGAAAGATCAATCGCCGTTACTTCGCAGTTCTGCGGGTAGCATGGGAGTGCCATCCCAGTTCCGACGCCTACGTCAAGCACTTTTTCGTTCGGCTGGATATCCATTGATTTGATTGCATAACTCTGCCTTGGATAGAACATATGCCTGAAAAGGAAATCGTAGACGCTCGAATAAGCGTTGTAAATTTTCCTTACACTGCTGTTTGTCACCTGTTTCCTCCATCCTCCTGTAACTAAAGAACTCCCAGATAATAACATAATTACGATGGCATATTTAAAATAATTCGCCGACTTTTTGGGAAGGGCTTAAGCCGCTGATATCGGCGGCAATCAGGTGGCTTTGAGCAGGCTGTCGAAAAGCTCGGCCTGCTGAATGTCCATTCCGGGCAGCTTTATCGGGTAGTTGCCGTCGAAACACGCGGAGCAGAAGTTTTCCGCCCCCTTGCCGAATAGGGATAGCATTTTCTCTTTGCCGAGATAGGCAAGCGAATCGCATGCGAGGTATTTGCCGATTTCTTCCACCGAACTGCTCGACGCTATCAGCTCCGCCTTTGTTGGTGTATCAATTCCGTAATAGCAAGGATTTGACGTCGGTGGAGAACTTACGCGCACGTGCACTTCCTTTGCCCCGACGTAGCGCAGCATCTGGATTATCTTCTTGCAGGTCGTTCCCCTTACTATCGAGTCGTCAACCACGATTACGCGCTTTCCTTCAATGAGCCTTCTAATTGGATTGAGCTTTATCTTTACTCCGAAGTGCCTGATGCTTTGCGACGGTTCTATAAAAGTGCGGCCGACGTAGTGGCTGCGTATCAACCCCATATCGAACGGCAGGCCGGATTCCTCGGCGTATCCCAGCGCCGCCGGCACGCCCGAATCGGGCACGGGTATTACAAGGTCGGCATCTATCGGGGCTTCCTTGGCCAGTTCCCTGCCGAAACGTTTCCTTATTTCGTGCACACTTTCGCCGAAAATTATACTGTCCGGCCTGGAAAGGTAGATGAACTCGAATATGCACTGGGAGACCTTCTTTTTAGGAAACGGGAAAAACGTTTCCACTTTTCCGGGAGATACCACAATCATCTCGCCCGGCTTAACGTCCCTTACGTAGTCGGCGCCTATAAGATCGAACGCGCACGTTTCAGAGGCAAAGACCGTGGCGCCCTTCAGCGTGCCCATTGCAAGGGGCCTGAAGCCGTGCGGGTCTCGAACGGCAACAAGCTGCTGTTCGGTCATAACCAAAATGGAGTAAGCGCCCTCCACCTGCAAAAGGGCGTCCACGACCCGGGCTTCAAAGGAGCTTTCTTCCGATTTTGCGATCAGGTGGGCGATAACTTCGGTATCCATTGTCGAGCGGAAGATGGAACCGATCTCTTCGAGTTTGGTTCTTACCGCGGCCGCGTTTACAAGGTTGCCGTTGTGGGCGATGGCCAGCGAGCCCATCGAAAACTGAAGAGCCAGCGGCTGGGCGTTTTTGAGTTCGGATTCGCCGGCCGTTGAATAGCGGTTATGGCCGATTGCCATGTCGCCGTGAAGTTTTGCGATACGGTCGCGGGTAAAGACATCGGCCACCAGCCCCATATCGACCTCTACATAATGCGCGTCGCCGTCCGAGGTTACTATCCCCGAGCTTTCCTGCCCGCGATGCTGCAACGCGTAAAGGCCCAGATACGTTACGTTGCCTGCTTCCGGGTATCCGTAGATGCCGAAAATCGCGCATTCATCCTGAAACTTGTTTTCCAGAATATCCACCTTCCAATAAGTATCCTTAATTTATAACATGAAAAAAGGCATTTTCCCGCCAGTTCTTCCGTTTTTCAGATAATTTCGATACTTTCCTCAAAGCTTCCGGTAACCGCCGCTATCGAATCGTAAATTATGTCTGTCATCTTCTTAATTTCCTTTGCCCTTGCGCTAAGGATTGGGAAGAAGACTATTATATCTCCCAGCGGCCGGATAATCAGTCCCCTTTTGCGCGCTTCGAGTATCACCTGATGTCCAATGCGTAGCGAAGGTTTGAACGGTTCCCTCGTTTCGCGGTCTTTAACCAGCTCTATGCCGACGATCATTCCAAGTTGCCTGATGTCGCCCACGCAAGGGAGGTTGTCGAAGCGTATAAGGTGATCCCTTAAAAACTGGGATTTCTCCTCCAGCGAGCGTATGATCTTTTTCTTTTTGAAAAGGTCGAGGTTTTCCAGGGCAACGGCGCAGGCCGGCGGATGCCCCGTAAATGTGTGGCCGTGGAAGAAGGTTTTGCGCTCGTCGTACTTCCCGAGGAAGGCGTCGTAAACCTTTTGCGTGGCAAGGGTCGCCGCCAGAGGGAGGACGCCCGCCGCCATGCTTTTTGAAAGCGCCATTATATCCGGGCACACGTCTTCGTGTTCGCACGCGAACATGCGCCCCGTGCGGCCAAAGCCTACCGCAACCTCGTCCGCTATCATTAGTATCCCGTAACGGTCGCAGACCTCCCTTACCCTTTTCAGGTATCCGTGCGGGGCGGTGATGATCCCGCCGGGGCATTGCACCATCGGTTCAATGACGAACGCGGCTATTTCCGAATGGTGTTCTTCAATCATCTCTTCCATTTTCCGTGCGCAGGCAAGCGAACATTCCGGAAAGGCCTTACCCAGAGTACATCGGTAACAATATGGAGAAGGCGCGAACAAAACGTCCGGCAGAATTTCATTGAACTTGTCGCGGTACATCTCAATGCCGCCCACTGCGACGGCGCCCAGCGTATCGCCGTGATACGCATGCTCCAGAGCGACGAATCTCGTCCTTTTCGGCTGTGGCGGATCGATCTGCCGGAAGTACTGGTAGGCCATTTTCATCCCCACTTCCACGGCGGTTGAACCATTGTCGGAATAGAAGACCTTTGCAAGCTCGTCGGGAGCCAGTTCCAACAGCCTTTGCGCAAGCTTGATGGCCGGTTTGTTGCCAAGGCCCAAAAATGTAGCGTGCTCCAGCCGGGCGGCCTGGCGTGTAAGCGTCCTTGTAAGCCGGGCGTTGCCGTGGCCGTGGATGTTTACCCAGTAGGAAGATTGGCCGTCGTAGTAGGTTTTTCCATAGAGGTCCGTCAGGCCCGTCCCGAAACCGGAATCTATGATTACCTCGTTTTCCCCTTGCCATTCCCGCATCTGTGTAAAGGGACGCCACAGGTTCTTCTTGTCCAATTCCTCCAGCAGCCTGTGCTCCCTGGAGCACCTGGAGCGTTCAAGGAAATCGATTATAGCTTTGGGATTAATATTTTTCTCCACGTGGGAGCGGAAACGCCCGTAATTAGTCTTCCCCTTTTTAAGGGATGTCGTGTACGGCAAAATACCCAGCACCGGCAGGCCGGTGCGTTTTTCCAGCCATTTAATATCGAGTGGCGGATGCTTTTTCTTTGCCTTTTCCACGATCATGATTCCGGCCATTTCCAGGCCGTACATCTCGGCCGCCATGACTGTGCTTAAAGTCTGATGTATCATCCCCAGATCGGGGTGGGTAACGATGAGAACCGGCACGTTGAGCGCGCGTACGAGGTCCGGCCAGAACGTCTCTTTAGTAAGGGGAACCATTAATCCGCCGGCGCCTTCCATGATAACGAGGTCGTTTTTCCTTAAAAGCGCGTTAAAGGCGTCGGCTATGGCGGCAACGCGCACGGAACGTTTTTCCTTTGCCGCCGCGTGGTAGGGCGAAAAGGGCGCTTTAAAGGCATATGGAACGCAAAGCTGAACCGGATCGTTAGAACCCGACATCTGTTTAAGGAATGCGATGTCGGGGTTTTTGGCTTTTGCCCCGGTTCCCGTTTGAACGGGTTTCATTACGCCCACGTCGTAATCGTTTTTTCTGAGCAGGTGGGCTATTGCGCCCGCGGCGGTGGTTTTGCCTATGCCCGTGCCTACGCCTGTTACGAAAAGACCTTTATGCCTCAAGCAGCGGTTCCTGAGATGTAAATCAACTCGTACGTCGCATCCACCGGCCCGCCTGAACCCGCGTATATGGACACGGTTTTATTAAGAACGTCGCGGCGGGGAGGGTTTTCCGGCCTTCCGGGCAGGGTGGCGCCGGTGCCTTTAAGGGTTTTGAAAAGCGCTTCCACGGAAGAGTACGTGCGGCTTAATGTCTGGAACATGCAAAAGCGATCTTTAAAACCGGCCCTGCGCATTTTATCCACAAGGTTTTTTTCGCCGAGTATCGGCCTGAAAACGGCCGGTTTCCCCGTGCATTCGCGGCTGGCTTTGTCGTAGGCATCGTGCAGTTCGGCAAGTGTGCCGGGGCCCATCGCGCTGAATACCAGGTTTCCGTCTTTTTTTAGAACCCTTGCCAGTTCGTCAAAAAGTTTTTCGTCGTGGCTTGCCCACTGGAAGGCAAGTGACGATATGATCAAATCGAATTCCCCGTCTTTAAAAGGCAGTGTAGAGGCGTCCGATACGGCGGAGTTGGTGATACCCGCCTTTCTGGATTCCGTGACCATTGGCGTGGCTATGTCTATGCTTGTCAGCCCGGCGCCGGGCCATCTTTTTTTGGCTTCAAGCGAAGTGAAGCCCGTGCCGCAACCGACGTCCAGTATTTTCACTGGCGACGATATTCTGGGCGAAACGAATACCTTTATCAGGTATTCCGAAACTTCTTTTTGAAGCGACCCGTGTTCGTCATAACTCTTTGCGCTGCGTGAAAAGGAACGCCTTACCTTTTGCAGTGAACTCATTTTATTAATCCTAAAAGGAACGCATTTAAGGTTTCATTGAATTTGCGAGGCCTGGTTAAAAAAGGGGCGTGCCCACATCCGTCGAATATCATTTTCCGTGTTACTAAAGAAAGACCTTCCCATAAATCAGAGCTTTCAACTGGGGTGATTCTATCACGCCCACCGAGGCATATCAAACACGGAACGTCTATGCGGGGCAATATGGGGCGTATGTCGCTTGCATGGAAATCGTCCAAAAGGCCCAGCGCCGATTCCTTGTCCGGCGGGAAGTTTTTGTAAAGGAGGGTTTCGATTATCTTCCTCCTTTCAGGTCCTATCTCCCCGCTATCGAATTCGTCGTTGTCTGATTTCTCTTTGTCGAAAAAAGACTCAATGAAAAATTTTATCCCCCCGGGAAAATCGTTCTTGACGGCCTCGCGGAATAAACGGGCCTTTAGGGGCGATACGCCGGTGGGGTCGTCCTCACTGTCGGCCACAAAGCGCGGCGAGCCGCATACAAGAGCGAGAGACTTAACGCCTTTAGGCAAAATCAACGAAACCTTGCATATAACCTGTGCGCCCAAAGACCAGCCGACGAGGTGGGCCTCCGTAATGCCGAGTTTTTCAATAAGATCAGCAACCTTTTCGGCGCAGGCATCCACGGTAAACTTGCCGGAGACGGGGGCGGAACTTCCGTGACCGGGAAGATCGACCAAAACGACGCGGTAACGGTCTTTCATCATTTCGGCCTGCTCAGCGAAGACGCCGGAGTTCATCGCCCAGCCGTGAACGAAAACCACCCACGGGCCGGAATCGCCGTAAACGGCGTGGGATAGTTCGGGTTCCGTCGCTTGTAGTGTCATCGACAGTTATTTAATCAGCAAACACAAGCCCTTTGCAACAGCCGGGGATGTTTTGTTACGCCGCTGGTTTTAGAAACTTCCTTAGTATCTTCTTCGTTCCGGCGTCGCGGAAGAGCACCGTAACCTTCATAGTATCGCCCGTGCCCTCGCACTTCTTTATGATCCCCCTGCCATAAGTGGGATGCCGCACCGCCCTGCCGACGCTGAATTCCGTTTGGCCGAACGCCTCTTCGGGTATCTCCGGCATTTCGTCGTGAGTTAGATGCTCTCCCGCATGGGACGCAACGTACCGGCCAACCTTCGTTTCAACTATCTCCTTTGGGATGTCGTGCAGGAAATTGGACGGCTGGTTGACGTTCGTCATGCCGAAAAGCCTTCTTCTTACGGCGCGGGTCATGTACAGCTTTCGCATCGCGCGCGTCATCCCCACGTAACAAAGGCGGCGTTCTTCGTCGAGTTCCTCTACCGTCTCCATCGAGTTGATATGCGGAAACAGCTCTTCCTCCATCCCCGTCATAAAGACCACCGGGAATTCCAGCCCCTTCGATACATGCAAAGTCATCAGCGAAACCGATTCCGGCGTCTCCTCCACATTATCGGCCTCGCTCGCCAATGAAGTGCGGTCCATGAATTCTTCTATCAGCTCGCCGGAATAAGGGGCGTCCGCCAGCTCGCGCAGGTTTTCGACCCGTGCGTTGTCCAGCGCGGTACTTTTTGAAAGAAGGTGGCTGACCGTGCCGCTATCTTCCAGCGTTCTTTCGATAAGCGCCGCCGCCGCGACTTCGGGCGAAAGTTTTTTTATCTCCGTAATCATCGCGTGAAAACCGATAAGCTTTTTCTGCGTCGCTTTGGCGATACCGTTTTCCGGATCGGCGCATGCGTCGAGGATGGGGACGCCCTTATTTCTCGAATACGCCACCAGCTTTTTTATCGTCGTCATGCCTATGCCGCGCGGCGGATTGGAAACCGCGCGCTGGAATCCGATCTCGTCGGAACTATTCACCGCCAGTTTGAAATACGCCATGATGTCTTTTACCTCTTTGCGCGCGTAGAACTTCAGGCCGCCGTAGATGCGGTACGGGATCCCGACGAGGTTAAAGCGTTCCTCGATAACTCGCGACTGCGCGTTGGTTCTGTAAAAGACCGCATAGTCGCCGTATTTTCTGCCGCCGCTATTCGCTTCCTTCCTGATGGTGTCGGCCATGAAGTCGGCCTCTTCCTGCTCGTTGCTTGCAACGTAAAGGGTGATATCTTCGCCGCCCTCTTTCCTCGTCCACAGCGTTTTTTCTTTCCGCCCGTAAACGTTTTTAACTACCGCGCCAGCCGCCTTCAGTATGTTGCCGTCGGAACGGTAGTTTTCCTCCAGCTTTATCACTTTGCAATCGGGGAAATCTTTTTCAAAGCCGAGTATGTTCCCCACCTTCGCGCCGCGCCATCGGTAGATTGACTGGTCGTCGTCGCCGACCACGAAGATATTTTTATGCGCGCCGCCGATAAGTTTGATCAAGCGGTACTGCGCGATGTTCGTATCCTGGAACTCGTCCACCATTACGTATTTGAATTGCTCCCTGTATCTATCCCGCACGTCGGAGCGATGTTCTAAAAGGCGTATGACTTTCAAGAGGAGGTCGTCGAAATCCACGGCGTTGTTTTCCATCAGGCGCGTCTGGTATTGGTGAAAAATTTCCGCCATCGTTTTGGCGTCGCGCATTTTCCCGTTGGCGGCCATGTCTTGGGGCGTCTTCATGTCGTTTTTGAAACGGCTGATGAGCGAAAGCGCCTTTCGATGCGGCACCTGCGCGTCGGTGTATCCCATCTCCTTTATGATCGTCTTTATAAGCGATTTCTGGTCTACAGCGTCGAACACAACCGGCATGGTTGGGAAACCGGCTTTAGGATAATCCTTTTTAAGTATGCGCAGGCAGGCCGAATGGAATGTGGATATCCACAAATCCTTAACGTCGATACCCAGCGCGACGGCTATGCGCTGTTGCATCTCCTGCGCCGCCTTGTTGGTGAACGTCACGCAAAATATCGACCACGGCGCCGCGCCATCGGAAATCAGTTTTACCGCGCGGCTGGTTATTACCCGCGTCTTGCCCGATCCCGCGCCTGCCAGCACAAGGGCAGGGCCGTCTTTGTGCGCAACGGCCTCGGCCTGTTTTTCGTTGAGTTGGGCATCGGTTCGCAAGGCGGGGATCATCTTCCCAGTGCTTTGTCGAGTTCCTCTTTCATCTGTTCGTAAGGAACGTAGCCGGTGACCTTCTTTACGACCTTGCCGTTTTTGAAGATGAATGTAATGGGAGTAGAGGAAACGCCGAGGGATTTCGCCCTTTTCATATCCGCCACCAGCTTTGCGTCCACAGCTTCCTGCATCGTTTTGTCTTCCCTGATGTACTCAAGGTGCTCTTTCAGATACGCTAAAAGCCGCTTTTGGTTCTCGAAGAGTTCGAACCTCGTTTTGAAGTACATCTCCCTTCCCTCGAAGTACGCGACGGAACCAGCGTATGCTATGGCCATCGACGCATAGCGGCTGTGGCTGAAGAGGTAGTCGCGAAAGATGATGTGAACGTCAGGGTAATCGTTCATTACGCGCTTCATCACCGGCTCGAACTTTGCGCAGTGAGGGCATTCGTAGTTGGCGAATGTTTCAATTGTTACCAGCGCAGACGGATCGCCCCAGCTTGTGATTTTCGTAAGGGACGCATCGGCCTTCTCCGTGCCCGCGCGGGACGCTTCCACTTTCAGCGGGACGTAAAAAGCCAAAAAGGACGCCAAAACAATCGGCACAAGGGCGATGCGGTATTTCGTCGCTTTAGGCGGCGGATATGCCGTGGCAAACAAAAGGATGTTAATTGCCGCAACCACGGCGAATTGCGCCATGCAAAGCGGGCACAGGGCTTCGATAATGTAAATCTGCAGATAAACGAAGTAGAACTCCGCGCCGAGCACAACGCCCCCGTAAAGCCCCGCCAATTCTTTGCGTTTTCGGTAAATGACAATCCAGACGAGATACGATGCTATTCCCCAGTATCCAAGGGGTATACCCAAAAGCGTGGAATAAGACGAGTTGGCCACTTCCTGGCACCCGCCGGTATTTCCCCCGCAAAGCGCGCGCACTGTGTCGGAATACTTCTCCAGTTCTGTAAGGATGCTGATAATGATGCCGGCAACTGCGAGAATGTAAAAAGCTACTGCGGATTTGGGCGCTTTTTCCTTCATCGTTTTCCTTTATGTTATGCGTCGTCCGCTTCCGGTCCGTCTTTTTCATCTTCGCTTTCCTTTTTTTCGGTATCTTTTTTTGCTTCCTTGCTGGCTTCCACAGCTTCTTCGACCTCCCAGTACGGTCTCAGCCCGTAATGTATGAAAATCTTTTCCTCTTCCCGCCTATTGGGATTGTCGGGGTCGTCCAGAAGCTCCGCCTGCTGAATCTGCTCCCTTGTAGAGTTTGCGATCACCTGTCCGGAACCGGCGCGTGTAAGCATTCCAACGGGCAGGAGAACCACCTTGCCCTGAATGCCCATCAGCCCGCCTATCTCCGCCATAAGGTAGCGCGGCTTGTGGCCGTCTTCCTCGCACAGGAGGTCCAGCACGGGCGCAATCGTATTGCCCTCGATGTCGATAACGTTATAACCTGCCAGACGCCACTCGAATGACAGCTCGATAGCCTTTTTAAACGCCCTGATTCCATTCATTATGGTTAAATTCTAGCACAGCCGTTCCCTTTTAATGCATAGCCTTTCCGGTAAAATGAGCCATTTTTTTTCTCCTGCTTGAAACTTGACGGGGATATTGTAGGTTATTAAGGAATTACGTTTTATCCTGATATTCGGGATATAATGAACAGGGGAAACTTATGGCGGTAAGACAAAGAAAAAGGCTTGGCGATCTTCTGGTCGAAGCGGGCGTCCTGACGGAAGACCAGCTCAAAAAGGCCCTTGCGTCGCAAAAGGAAACCAAAAAAAAGCTGGGCGAGGCCGTTGTTGACCTCGGATTCATCACCGACGAGGACATATTAAACACCCTTGCGAAACAGCTTAACATCGAGGTTGTCAACTTGGAGGAACTCGAAGTCGACGTTTCGCTCTTCAAAAACGTTCCCGAAGCCATAGCGCGTAAATACACACTTATTCCCCTCAAGAAGGAAAACAATACGATCACGGTGGTAATGGCGGACCCGCTTAACATATTCGCCATCGACGAAGTTGCCATAAAGACTGGTCACGACGTGCAGGTTGCAATTTCCACCGAGCACCAGATCGAAATGGCCATATCGAAACACTACGGCGTAACCAGTTCGATACAGGACGCCCTGCGAGCGATACGGGGCACGGAAATAACGGCCGAGGTCGGCGAAGACGAGATCGCCGTTACCGATATGAGCGCAGCCACCACGGATCTTGCGCCGATTGCGCGGCTGGTGGAAACGGTGGTCAAACAGGCCATACGGGACAGGGCCAGCGACATTCACATAGAACCCGACGAAGACGACGTGAAAATGCGCTACCGCATAGACGGACTTTTATTCCAGAACGCGGTTGCGCCCAAGGTGCTTCAGTCGGCGATAATCAGCCGCATAAAGATAATATCGAACATGGACATTGCCGAAACGCGCATTCCGCAGGACGGGAGGTTCAAGATTATCTTTGAAGATGAGGACGTCGAATTCCGCGTTTCAACCTTCCCCACAATTTACGGCGAAAACGTCGTTATCAGAATACTAAGGTCGGATATGACGATGGTAGACATGCAGAAGACAGGCCTTATAGGGGTATCTCTGGAAAAGGGGCTTGAACTCTTAAAAACGCCTTTCGGGATAATACTGGTAACGGGCCCCACCGGAAGCGGAAAAACGACCACGCTTTACGCGGCCCTGAACCTCCTTAACGATGTAGAAAAAAACATCATCACCATCGAAGACCCGGTTGAATACCGCTTGGAGGGAATCCGTCAGTCGCAGATAAACCCGAAGGCCGGCCTGACGTTCGCAAGCGGGATGCGCGCCATATTGCGACAGGACCCGGACATAGTGATGATAGGCGAAATGCGCGACTTCGAAACTGCGGAAATCGCGATCCAGGCCGCCATGACCGGCCACATGGTTCTATCGACAATGCACACGAACGACGCCCCCAGCGCCGTCGTCCGCCTTACCGAGCTTGGGCTGGAACCGTTTTTGATATCGTCTTCCGTTGTCGGGGTCATAGCCCAGCGCCTGGTGCGTACCATATGCAAGTCGTGCAAGGAACCCTTATCGCGCGAGGAAGCCCTTAAAATGCTGCCGAAACTCAAGGAAGACGTAACCCTGTACAGTGGCGCGGGATGTATGGAATGCAAGAGAAGCGGCTACTCGGGACGAACGGGAATCTTTGAAGTCTTCGCCATGGATGAGCAGATGCGCACGATGGTGAACGCCCGCTCGGCTTCATCGGCCCTAAAGGATTACGCCATAAAAAATCAGGGGATGGTGTCGATGCTACAGGACGGCCGGATAAAAGTCGCCATGGGGCTGACGACCATGCAGGAAATAAACAGGGTTACCGCCGATTACTAGAATGCCCGACGGAATAATAAAACGCCTTTTCAGCAGGGTGCATGTTTCCATTCTTTACACCCTGCCGGTGATTATTGTCATATTCGCGCTTTCGGGCGGGTTGGTGGCAATCGTATTCATAGAAGAAGTAATGCCGAAAGAGCCCGGCGCCATGATGGAAGTCAACAGGCTGGCAATTCAAAACGCCATAAAGGTAATCAAGATAATCAACATAATCATTATACTCTTCGCGGTAATCGTCGGCGTGCTTCTGTCGCGAAGCATCAATCAGAGCATTTCCGCCATCGTAAAGTCATACAGAAACATTAAAGACGGCAGGCCGCTGGAAGAGATCGAAGCGCGGTTCTCGGGGGACGAAATGGAGGATCTGACCGCAAACTTCAACCGGGTGGTGGAAGTGCTAAACAGTTACATACTGGAAAGCCTAATGGGTTGCACCATGATATTGGACAACGACTTGAACGTTCTTTCAATGAACATGGCGGCCAGAGGCGCTATGGCTGTCGGCGAATATGAAAACGTCCACAAAAATCTGGATGACGTTCTTGGCGGGCAGGCGGGAAACCTAAATTTTTTGGAACTGTTGAAAAGCTCCATAAAAGAAGAAACGGTTTCCTCGTCGGAAAAGATTTCGTTCACGGCGAAAAACGGCGAAACTGTTACCGTGGGGCTTACCGCATCAATCCTTAGGAACGAAAAAAATAAACCCGTCGGCCTATTTGTAATTTTCAAAAACCTTACAAAAATCCTGGAGGTGCAGCGGCAGATCCGGCGCACCGAGAAGATGGTTTCGCTCGGAAGAATGTCGGCGGGCATAGCGCACGAAATCCGCAACCCGCTGGGCTCCATTAAAGGGCTTACGCAGTTGCTGATGGAGCGTTCGCCGGACGATGAAAAGGTACAGAGGTATACGGGAGTGATGATAAGGGAGATCGACCGCCTGAATAACGTTGTGCAAAAGCTCCTTAACTTCAGCAACCCCTCCGAACGCGAATTTGCCGAATGCGATATAAACGAGATACTTAAAGAAGTCGTGGAACTGGCGGGATACGACCGAAAGGAAGGCCGCGCTCACCTGAAGGAAGAATACGATACCAGCGCGCCGATAATATTAGCCGAGAGGGAAAAGCTGGTACAGGCCATTTTAAACATACTAATGAACGCGCTGGAAATTACCGGGCCGGACGACGACATAACGATAAAAACCTATTTCGGCGCCGAGCAGTTCGTTTTTGAAGACCTTGAGGATCGCGACGGCATTGCAGTAGAGATAACTAATACCGGATCGACCATTGAGATCGAAATAATGGAAAAGATATTCGAACCGTTCTTTACGACAAAGAAAGAAGGCAGCGGGTTGGGACTGGCCATCACCCAGCAAGTAATAGCTTCACACAACGGAAACCTGAAGGTATCGTCAAAAAACGCATCGACGACCTTTCGCATAGAACTTCCCATAGTCATGCAACATGCCTGAAGTCTCTCCTCCGCGGCTGCTCATCGTCGATGACGACAAGGGCATACGTTTCTTTCTAAAGGAAACCCTTGAACCCGAAAACTACGACGTCCTTTTGGCGCAAAACCCGGAGGAAGCTATTGCACTTGCGGAAACAAAGGACTTCGACATAGCAATACTCGACTACAAAATGCCGGGGATGAACGGCATAGAGCTGATGCAACGCCTGAAAAAGATAAGCGCCAACATGATCGTAATAATGATTACAGCGTACGGTTCGCGTGAGGTTATACAGAACGCGATGGCAAACGGCGCGTACGATTTCTTCACCAAGCCGATAGACATAAACGACCTGCGTTTCACGGTAAAAAGGGCGGTGGAAAAGTACATTCTCCTTTCCGAAAACATTAATCTTAAAAAATCTATCGTTAAGGAATCGCCCTACTCCGAATTCATCGGCTCGTCGCCCGCCGTAAAGGGCCTTTTTGAAAAGCTGGGAAAGATAATAGACGCCGATGTCGACGTCCTTATAACCGGCGAAAGCGGGACGGGCAAGGAAAAGATCGCCGAGATTATTCACAGATACAGCAGGCGCTCCGCGGACACGCTGGTAAAGGTAAATTGCGCCGCGATTCCTGAAACGTTGCTGGAATCGGAACTGTTCGGCCACGAGAGAGGCGCCTTCACCGGCGCGGAACGGCTGAAGATAGGAAAGTTCGAAAGGGCCAATCACGGCACGATATTCCTTGATGAAATTACGGAAATGAGTATGACCACACAGGGCAAGTTCCTGCGCGTGATACAGGAAAGGGAAATAGAAAGGCTGGGTGGTTCCGGCCCCATAAAGCTGGACTTCCGCCTGATAGCGGCTACCAATAAGGACATATACAACCAGGTTCAGGAAGAAAAATTCAGGGAAGACCTCTTTTACCGCCTTAACATCGTGCCGGTTAACGTACCACCGCTGTGCGAACGGAAGGAGGACATCCCGCTTCTGGCCGGCCACTTCCTCGGACTCTACAGCGCAAAATTCGGAAAGAACATATGTGAAGTATCCGATAGCGCCATGAAAAAGCTCTTAAGCTATTCGTTTCCCGGAAACGTGCGCCAGCTCGAAAACCTAATTCAAAACGCCGTTGTCATGTTCGACGGCCCCGAACTGCCCGACGATGCATTTCAGCTTGACGAACCGAAGACGAAAAACGTCATGGCGGCAGACGGAACATTTTTCGCCGGCGAGTCCATGGAAGAGGTCATCAGCCGAATGGAACGGGAAATGATACTGCAAACCCTTAAGTCCACAAACTGGAAACAGCAGGAAACTGCCGACAGGCTTAAAATCAGCCGTAAAAGCCTTTACAATAAGGTTAAAAAGTACGGATTGATGGAATAGGGGATATATGACGACGTTTGTTTATAAGGCCCGGTCGCGCACGGGTGAGATTGAAGAAGGCGACATGGAGGCCGTTTCCCGCATTGACGCCGCCCAGAAACTGATGCAGCGCGGCTTCATACCGTCAAAGCTGGAGGAAAAGACGGTGGCGTTCGATTTCTCCATTGTGTTAGACATTCAGGAAAAGTTTGAAAAAATAAAAATCGAGGACCTGATACTTTTTACCAGCCAGATGGCCACCCTGTTCAACGCGGGCATACCGCTTGTGGCGTGTTTCGAGGGCCTGATAGATCAGGCCGAAAAACAGAAAATGAAAAGAGTGCTTCGGGAAGTTAAAGCCAAGGTCGAGGAAGGCACCTCCATGAACGAAGCCATGCGCGATTACCCGGAAATTTTTTCGGAAACCTTCGTAAACATGATAATGGCGGGCGAGATGTCGGGCACACTTGACGAATCGCTGAAAAGGCTAACGGAAATGCTCGAGAACCAGTTCGAAACGCAGAAAAGGCTGAAGGAGGTAACCCAGTACCCAAAAATAATAGGCACCGTAGTTGTTGGCGCGGTCGTTTTTCTTCTTTCCTACGTTGTGCCCCGCTTCATGGGCATCTTCGAGAAAGCAAAGCTGGAGCTTCCGATGCCGACAAAGATTCTGATATTCATAAACAACAGTTTCCACGCATACTGGTACGTGGGCATAGGAATTGCCGTTGGAGGTTACATACTTTTCAAGCAGTACATAAATACTTCCATTGGGCGATACCAGTGGCACAAGTACATTTTAAAGGTACCCGTGATAGGGGAAATAATGTCCAGGATAGCATGGTCGCAGTTCTGTATGGTCCTTGCCAACATGATAAAGTCCGGCGTGCCGATTCTAGAGGCGATGGGAGTTGCCGGCAAGGCCGCCGGAAACGACTATCTCCTTACCATCTTCCACGATGTTGAGGAATCGGTAAGGGAAGGCAGCGGCATGGCCGAACCGCTTAAAAGGAACAAGGATGTTCCCGCCATTGTGCCACAGATGATTGCCGCCGGCGAAACGTCGGGCGCGCTGGACGAAATGCTTGTAAAGGTCGCAGACTATTTCAGTAAGGAGGCAAGCAGGAAAATAAAACAGCTTTCTTCGCTTGTCGAGCCGATCATGATATTCCTCCTGGGCGGGATTGTGCTGTTCGTGGCGCTGGCAATATTCCTGCCGATGTGGGATATGACCAAATTGGCGCACTGAAATAACTCGGAGGGGAAACCCTTCATCCCCGCCGAAAGGCAGGCCTCCCTCGCAGTTGCGACAGTTATTCACAACTCTGGGTCTTAACAAAGACGGGTGTAAATCGAAGGAAAATTATTCGGTTTGAAGGCCTTGCTTCTCAGTCGGGGCGAGTTCCCCATCGGGTCTTTGCTCATCGGTAAAGCGGAAAACTATCTCGTTTCCTCTGGACAGGTTCAGATTTTCCCGCGCGAATTTCTCCATAAGGTACGAGCCTTCCTCAATCGATTCCACCTTGCGGCTAAGGACGTTGTTTTCCGCCTTCAATCTCTTAACCAACTGCCGTTCCATTTCCAGCTTTTTATCCCTTTCCCTTACGCCCTTAATTCCTCCGTCCCTGTAATAGGAGGTGAGGCCGACGACAACGGCAAAAAGGAGACTGAAAAGAAAAATGGCCTTGGGGCGGCTTAAGCCGCGTTTAAACGTTCTGGCTTCTTTGGCCCTTAACATACCTGCCCATAAGGTACATCATTTTGACCTTTTGCCAAACGCTTTTTTACCCGGATATTCGGCTGACTCGCCAAGCTCTTCCTCGATCCGTAAAAGCTGGTTGTACTTCGATACGCGGTCCGTGCGGCACAGCGACCCCGTCTTTATCTGCCCGGCGTTTACCGCAACGGCGAAATCGGCAATCGTTGTATCCTCCGTTTCGCCCGAACGGTGCGATATTACGGTGGTGTAACCCGCCCTGTGCGCCGTCTCGACGGCCTCAAGCGTTTCGGAAAGGGTGCCTATCTGGTTCAGCTTTATCAGTATCGAATTTGCCACGCCCTTTCTTATCCCTTCCCTCAATATCTCCGGATTAGTCACGAATAGGTCGTCGCCGACTACCTGCACTTTATCCCCGATGGCGTCTGTCAGGTTCTTCCAGCCTTTCCAGTCGGCCTGATCCAGCCCGTCCTCAATCGAAATTATCGGATACTGCCTTACCCAGTTTTCGTAGAGCCTTACCATGTCGTTGCTGGAGAGCTTTTTACCTTCCACATGGTATTTACCGTTTTTGTAGAACTCGCTCGCCGCCGGGTCGAGGGCTATGAATACGTCCTTTCCCGATTTGTAACCGGCCTTTCGCACACCCTCAAGGAGAAGATCAACCGCCTCGGAGTTCGAGCGCAGGTCAGGCGCAAATCCGCCTTCGTCTCCGACGCTGGTCGAAAGCCCTTTTTTGGAAATAACCTTTTTAAGAGAATGGAATATCTCCGCCCCCATCCTGAGCGCTTCGCTGAAAGACGAAGCTCCAACCGGCATTATCATGAATTCCTGGAAATCGACGTTATTGTCCGCGTGCGAGCCGCCGTTCAGCACGTTCATCATCGGTACCGGCATGACCCGCGCCGACGTTCCGCCGAGATATCGGTAAAGGGGCAGTCCTCGGTGATCGGCGGCGGCCTTGGCAACGGCCAGCGATACGCCCAGGATGGCGTTCGCGCCGAGTTTTTTCTTGGTGCTCGTGCCGTCCAGCTCCAGCATCCGCTTGTCTATTGCAAGCTGGTCTATGGCATCGTAGCCGATAAGCGCGGGGGCTATTACCGTGTTTATGTTCTTTACGGCCTTTAGGACCCCCTTGCCGCCGTAATACTTGCCCTTGTCCCTCAGTTCAAGTGCCTCGCGGATGCCGGTGGAAGCCCCAGAGGGAACCGCAGCACGGCCCATGCAGCCATCGTCAAGGTAAACATCGGCTTCCACGGTGGGATTGCCCCTTGAATCGAGTATCTCGCGACCTATAATAGCTGCTATTTCGCTCATTACACCCTCCAAATGGCTTGACCGGTTAAGATTAGCTTAATGTAAAAGTTTAACCCAATTCAGGCCGCAAAAGTAAATTGTTTATTTCTCCCAAAGATATAAAATAGATAATGTTATACACGTCAACGGACGATAAGGAAGTGATGAACGAGGAGGAAAAAGTGAGCGGAATCGACGCGCGAAAACTCATGCGTGAAGAAAGAAAGGCCTTTGCGCGCCTGAAGGAACTCGTGCGCCAATACCGGCTGATAATCCCGCACGTATCGGGCCGCGCGGAAAGCCTTGAGGGAAAAATATCCAAACTGAAAGCCAACAAAAACGAATCCCAGGAAAAACGCCAAAAGATAGTGGCCAGGATAGTAAAGGCGGAAAAAAAGATTAAATCGATTGACGGGCAAATGGTGGAGATACTCGTGAAAAAAAGCGCCCTGATCTCCCAATACAATGTTTATCTTGAAGGCAGGCTGCCCTCGCAGAACTCAAAGGCGTCCGCACGGGACAGCCTGGACGATCTGGCAATACAGAAGGAAAAGTTCCTCATCAACGCAACGAGGGCCTTCGGCGAGTTGGAAACCAAGCTGAAAGATCTCGAAAAAAGAAAAAAGTCGATTGAAAGGCAGAAAAACGACGCAAGAAAACGCATTGAGGGGTTGGAAAGCAAGGCGAAAATGGCTTCAAAAAAGATAGCCCTTTACCGGGCGGACATCGCAGTCGTTTCCAAGGAACTGGAGCGCCACGGTAGAAACGAACGCGAACTTAAAAAGCAGTACGCCAGCCTCGTTTCAATGATGAAGGAAGTTCCCGATATGACTTCATGGTCCCTTAAGCTGGTAGAGGAAGCCTTCCTCGCCGCGCACCCGAAGACAAAAATCATGGAACTTTCCAACCCGGTAACCGATAACCAGCTTCCGCTCCATTGACCATGATCGCCGGCCATGGCATCGACCTGGTGGAAATCGAAAGAATGAGGCGCATCCTCTCCAAGCATGGCGGCAGGTTTACGCAAAAATTCTTCGACCCGCGTGAAAACGAACAAGCCAAAGCGTTCAAAGACCCGGCGCCTTTTTACGCCGCGCGCTTCGCCGCAAAGGAAGCCTTTTCAAAATCGATGGGAACCGGCTTTACAGGATTCGGACTCGGCGACGTGGCCGTTTTAAGGGATGAAAACGGGCCTCCGCACTTCGATTTCTCCCCGCGATTGAAAAAGCTCTTTCCCGGCATCGAACCGGAGGACTTCATTCTTTCCATCTCCCACGAAAAGGGGATGGCGGCCGCATCGGTCATTCGCGTAAAAAAACGCTAAAGACTCGCGCACGTAAGATTACTCTCCTCGGAATACCGCACACCGGCGGTGCATTTTTTTAATAACCAGTGCGCTTTTTATGGTAGTCTATTGCCGTAATTTGATGACCGAAGTTATTTTAATCAATATTAAGAGGGGGAATTAATAAATGGCAAAGGCAATGACCAAATCTCAAATCATGGACGCCTTGGCAAAAGAAAACAATATAACCAAAAAGCAGGCGAACCAATTCGTCGAGTCTCTTATAAACTTGGCGTACAAAGAAGCCAAAAACAGCTTTACGGTGCCGGGCCTGGGCAAACTGGTGCTGGTGAAAAGAAAAGCCAGAATGGGCCGCAACCCGCAAACCGGTGAACCGCTAAAAATTCCGGCCAAAAGGGTCTGCAAGTTCAGAATCGGCAAGGCATGCAAGGACTCGGTACTAGGCAAAAAATAGCCTCCATATTATTGCCGGACAATTACGGCCTTCCGAATTCTCCATGCATGCGATGGGGGGAGAATTCGGAAGGGCCTTTTATAATTACGTAATATCATGCTGAAAATAGTTTCTACTTCCCAGATGCGGGAGATCGACAGAGTTACCATAAAAAAATTCGGCATTCCCGAAACCATACTCATGGAAAACGCTGGGTTGCAGTCCCTTTATTACCTTAAAGAATGCCTGGGTTCAATCAAGGGCAGACGATTCGGTATATTCTGCGGCAAGGGAAGCAATGGGGGCGACGGCTTTGTTCTCGCGCGTCAGCTCGAAATAAACGGAGCAGACGCAACCGTATACCTGCTTGCAAAAAAATCCGAATTGAGGGGCGACGCAAAACTCAACATGAAGGCCTTTTCCAAGATGGGCGGGGAAATAATCGAAACCCTTAAACCTGCCGATATAAAAAAGCTGAAGTCCCGCATCCGGCACGAGGACGCGCTGGTCGATGCAATGCTGGGTACGGGAATCAATTCGGCTCTCAAAGGAGTCTATAAAACTGCCGTGGAATCCATTAACGAATGGGCCGACTTCGTGCTTGCAATAGATATCCCTACCGGAATGAGTTCGGACTCCGGCGTTTCTTACGGTACGCACATTATTGCCGACGCCACTATCACTTTCGGCTGCCCAAAAACGGGAATGATGTTCTACCCTGCCGCCCGGTCGGTTGGGGAACTGATGGTGGCCAACATAAGCTTTCCGGCGCAGGCGCTCGACGAGTCGCCATGCGACGCTTATCTGCTGGACGAGGAGTGGGTGCGCGAGGCCATGCCCGTGCGCGACCCGGCGGATCACAAGGGGAGTTACGGCCATGCCGTGGTATGCGGGGGGGCTACCGGCATGGGCGGAGCGTCGGGACTGGCCGCGCTGGCCGCACTTAAGGTCGGCGCGGGGCTGGTTACCGCCGCCGTTCCCCATTCGCTGAGCATCGAGTTCGAGCTGGGAATAAAGGAAGTGATGTCGTTCCACCTCGGCAAGGACTTGGGCAAACCCGAAAACGCCGAGGCGCTCATTGGATATTCCAACGACAAATCAGCCCTTCTCATCGGTCCCGGCATGGGGCGCGGCGCGAATTTGACCGACCTCGTAACGAAGGCCGTCGCGGGCGTCAAAAAGCCCATCGTGATAGATGCCGACGCCATCACCAACATCGCCCCGAAAAAAGATATTTTGAAAAAGGCCGCGGCGCCGGTGATAATCACGCCGCACCCGGGCGAGATGAGCCGTCTGATCGGCATAAGCACGAAAAAGATAAACGAAAACCGGTTAAAAGTCGCCAAGGACTTCAGCAAAAAGTATAAGTGCATCACCGTCCTTAAAGGCGCGCGCACGGTTATAGCCGCACCGGACGGTACGGCCTACGTCAACGCCACGGGAAACCCGAACCTTGCATCGGGAGGCTCCGGCGACGTTTTGGGCGGGATGATCGTGGGCTTTTTAGCGCAGGGCGTCGCGCCGATGACAGCCGCCGCGCTTGCCGTTTATCTGCACGGGCTCGCCGCCGACATCTACACTGAAGAGGAAAACGAATATTCGCTAACCGCAAGCGAACTGATCGATTTCGTGCCTGTAGCGATTACGAAAGCGCTGGCCGAAGAGGAAGATTGATATAGAACCATTTCGGCCAGGCCGCATCTGAAAAAGTCCCGGATGGACTTTTTCGGCAACCTGAGTAGAAGGCTGCTGAAAAAGCAGACTGCTAAGCAATCCATGGATGGATTGCCCAAATTGTGCAGGCTGAAAGCCAAGCGATTTGAAAGGCTTGGACGAATTTATTTCGGCCAAGCCGTAGCCGGAAAAGTCCCGGATGGACTTTTTCGGCAACCTGAATTGAAGAAAATTAAAGCCTTCAAATTTTGGCATTTTTCCGCATCTGTCTACTTTTTTGGAAGTTTTTGCCGATTGATCACACGGAAAAATGGAGGTTTTCTTACTCCCTATCACAGGTAATTGGTTGATGTATAAGAAGTTAACCTGATTTTCCCAGTTTTGGCACCACCTTTGCCTTATCTATGGTCATGATGGAACTAGGAATATTTAACGAAAAAGCTCAAAGCAACAAATTAAAGGCCCGCAAAAACGGGGTCAGGGTTTGCCATCACTGTAGTGGGCACCTGCGGTATTACCGCGGAACGCTTACCTGCCTGATGTGCGGGCGTGATGTTGATCACTCCTGCAAAGAATGTATAGCCAACCAAGACCTTCTTGTGGAGACATAAGGAGGTTCTTACCCTACTTTTATCCTACGTTGGACGGGCACCTAGAAGATTACCCCCCTTTTAGGTGCCAACTTTTTTTGCGTCCATATAGAAACTGAATTCCTGTATTACGCCTGCATTTCAAATGACAGCGCCACCTTTAGGTGGTTCCCGCCCTCGGCCCGTTACGAACCGGCAAAATCCATTACCTGATTCATCGGTATGTGGTCTTTTATCGCTTCGCCGTAAAAAGCGGTTTGGATTTTCATCTCGGCGTCTATAAGGAAATCGCCGGGAATCCTGCTGGCGCTGCCTTCGATTTTGCCCGGCATAAATCCGGACATCATCGCCTTTACGCCCGTAACGATGTTCACGGGGCTGAGTAACCCGGCGACGCTGGTTTCAAGGCGGTATAGTTTGTACAGATTTTCATCCGGGTCGGACAGCATCGTGAAAGGCGGGTTTTGTTTTCCCACGTATTTGTCGATGCTTTCGGGCGGACTCTGGAAAACGCTGATAATCTCCATGCCCTTTTTTGTAAGGGCGCCGTAGTTGACTATTATTTCCCTTACCCGCAAGTTGCAAAGAGGGCAGGCGGCGTAACGGAAAAAGGCCAGCCATACTTTTTTGCCTTTCAACGAGTGCAGTGAAAACTCGTCGCCTTGCCACGTTTGTGCCGTAAAGCCGGGGGCGGCGTCGCCGCTAGTCAGTTTAGTTTCCATTGAATTGCCTCACATATAATTGACGGTTTTTTTATCTATCAACAGGTTTTGAAGCCTGTGACTATCTATATTTATTTAAACCGATATTTGGCAAAAAATCCATCCGCCGTTCACCCCCTTTCCCTTACTGATATAATCTGCCCATGAACAAGGGGCTTTTTGACGACGCCAGCGACGATAACAAAACCGAAATAACATCCGCGCCAGTCGCATCTGACAGTTCACCCCTTGCCGAAAGGATGCGCCCGCGCACCTTCAAAAACTTTGTCGGCCAGTCCCATGTAGTTGGAGAAAAAAAACCTCTTAGAAACCTTATCGAGGAAGACACCTTCGGATCGCTCCTCCTTTGGGGGCCGCCCGGGTCGGGCAAAACAACGCTGGCCGAAATCGCCACGGGCGTAAGCGGCAGGAAAATGTTCAAGCTCAGCGCCGTCGAATCAGGCGTGAAGGAACTTAAAGAAGTCATAAAAGCCGCCCGCTACAACGCAGACAGCGGCAAAAAGAACGTCCTCTTCATAGACGAAATCCACCGCTACAGCAAGGTGCAACAAGACGCGCTTCTGCCCCACGTCGAAAGCGGGCTTGTCACCCTCATCGGCGCAACCACCGAAAATCCCTCTTTCGGCGTGATCCCCGCGCTAAGGTCGCGCTGCCAGGTAGTGGAGCTTACGCCTTTATCATTCGATGAGATAAAGGAAATCGTTAAATCCGCGCTTACCGACGCGGAAAACGGATTGGGCGGGCACGGTGTAAAAATTTCGGATTCCGCCGTTGAGCAGATTGTACATTTAGCCGCCGGCGACGCGCGGGTGGGCCTTACGATTATGGAATCGTGCGTTAGCGCGTCTGGCGGAAAAGAGATCACCGAAAAGATGGTCTCGGAAATATCGCAAAAGGCCAGCCTCCTTTACGACAAGTTGGGGCAACAGCATTACGACCACGCAAGCGCGTTTCAGAAATCGATGCGCGGCTCCGATGCGGACGCCGCCGTTTATTGGATGGGGCGCATGATAGAGGCGGGCGAGGACCCGCGCTTTATCGCAAGAAGGCTTATCGTGTGCGCCGCCGAAGACGTGGGCAACGCCGACCCGACGGCTTTGATACTCGCGGTGGCCGCCGCCGACGCCGTTGAAAAGATCGGGATGCCCGAAGGCCGTATCCCCCTTGCGCAGGCCGTCATTTACGTGGCTTGCGCCCCGAAATCTAACGCTTCATATAAGGCAATCGGCGCAGTTCTCGACCACCTGCAAAAAAGCGGCACCGCGCCAACCGTGCCGAACCATCTGCGCGACACAAGCTACAAAGACGCCAAAAAGATGGGCCACGGCAAGGGATACAAGTATCCCCACAACTATCCCGACCACTATGTTGCGCAATCGTACCTACCCGATGAAATGAACGATGTTAAATTCTACGAGGCGGGCAAGGAAGGGCGCGAGGCGGCTTTCGCCAAACGCCTAAAAGATATTAAGGGGAAAAAAGGGGAGAGTTAGTAAGGAGGGGATGACCATCCTGCCGGTGGAGCCGTAATTAAGTATGGTGTCTCCTTAATTAGGGGCTTTTAAATTTGGTAAAACAGGCGCCCCCGCCTGTGATTAGGCGCAGCCGAGGGCGGCTACGCTACCGGACGTAGAGACCACCTAAAGGTGGCGAGAACCCTCGCTGTGCTCAGGCGTTGCGATGCAACGTCTAAAAAAACTAAAAGGAAACCTACCCGTTTTCCAGCTCGTTGATTTCCTCCTCCACCATTGCCATCAGCGACGAAAGCATGTCGAGCGAGAAATCCATCTTTATCCCGGCGGCCTCGAACAGTTCCTGCGGGGCGCGGCTGCCACCCAGCGTCAGGGCGTTAAGGTAATTGCCGACGGCCTTTGCGGGGTCGTCTTTGTACATCTTGTAAAACTGCAGCGCGCCCAGTTGCGCTATGGCGTACTCGATGTAATAAAAGGGAACCTCGAAGATGTGAAGCTGGCGGTGCCATGCGTACCTTTTAATGTCGGGATTAAGGCCGCTGTAATCGGTTTCCACCTCGAACCTTTTTGTAATCTCCATCCACTTTTCGGCGCGTTCGTCCGGCGTGTGCTTCGGGTTCGTGTAAATCCAATGCTGGAAGGCGTCTATCGTCGCCACCCACGGGAAGATGTCGGCCGTCCTTTCCAACTGCTCCAGCTGCGCGCGCTTTAAACTTTCTTCGTCTTTGTAAAATGCGCCGAGGTACGTGTTGCCAAAAAGTTCCTGCGTCATGCTGGCAACTTCGGAGAACTCCATCGAAGCGTGGCGGTACCAGATCATCGGAAGATGCCTGCACGCAAGTGAATGGAAGGCGTGTCCGCCCTCGTGCAAAAGCGTCGTAACGTCGGAATGCAGGCCGACGGCGTTTGTAAAGATGAACGGCAACCTTTGTTCTTCAAAAGTCGTCTGGTATCCTCCGGGCGCTTTGCCGTCGCGGCTCTCCAGATCCATCGAGCTTCGGATCGAATTAAACCGTTCGCCGAGGCGCGGGTCGATTTTATGAAATATTTTTTCGATCCCTTCTTCAAGTTCCACCGCTTTTTTGAAAGGCGCCAGAGGCGGCCTGCCGAGCGGATCGACGTTCATGTCCCATGGCCTAAGTTTTTTCAGCTTCATGCGCTTTTTTCTTTTTTCGGCGATCTTTTTAACGAGCGGAACCACTCCCTTTTCTATTGAGTCGTGGAACTCCAAACAATCCTGGGGCGAGTAGTCGCGCAGCTTTGCGCGGAATGTGTATTCGCGGTAATCGGCAAGGCCGAGGTTTCGGGCGAATTCATGGCGCGTTTTTACCATTTCGTCGAAAATCGATTCCAGCGCGGCTTTATCGTCAAGCCGCCTGCCGGTCATCGCTTTCCACGCTCCTTCGCGCAAAGGCCGGTCTGTGTTGAATAGATAGACGCCCATCTGCGGCATCGTCATTTTTTTGCCATTGAATTCCACCAGCCATGCGCCGGTGACGGTCTGATACTCTTGCGACATCTTCGAAAGTCCTACTTCAAGCGGGATGTTCTTTTCTGAATAGAGTTCGATGGCGGTGCTTATCTGGCGGTCGAGGCGTCCGTATTCGCGGTCGCCCAGTTTCTTTTTAAAAGGCGAATCGTAGAACTTTTTGTTGAGCGCGTTGTCCCATTCGGTAAGCTTTGGCTGTATTTCGCACACGAAGTACAGGTAGCGTTCCTTTTTTTCGTCGTCCTTGGTGTCGCAGGTCATGTCCACGTAGCGCCGGTTGGAATCCTCGCCCAGTATCGAGTGGAGTTCCGAAACGTCTTCAAGCCATTTGACGAGTTCGGCGGGGGAATTGATTTCGCGCCCAAGCAGTTTATCCACCCACGGTTTGATGGAGTCGGCGTCGGTAATGGCGAAGTCTTTGCTAACGAACTTGCGCTTGAACGGTTTAAGCCACTCGGGTGTTTTGTTTTTCACCCGGCTTATTATACCCGGTTCTTCTACGATATAGTTGATAGCGCTTAGTGCGCGGTGTAAGCTGTGGTTTAGGGTATATGAGCGTCATACTTCGACAAGCTCAGCATGACATTTTTTCATTTGCGGAGACTATGATGAAAAAAAAATCCGTTTTGAGAAAGATATTCCTTCTACTTATCATAACAGCGCTTTTTTCACCCGGCGTGCCGCACACCGAAAACTTTGCCGCAATGCGCGAGGCGATGGTCGAAAAACAGATCAAGGCGCGCGGAGTTACCGATCCGCGCGTTCTTAACGCCATGCTTGCAACGCCGCGCCACCGGTTCGTAAAGCACGGTAGCGAGGCGGCGGCCTATAACGATCACCCCCTTCCTATAGGGGAAGGGCAGACGATATCACAGCCGTACATCGTGGCGTTGATGAGCGAGATGATGGAGTGCGCGGGTACGGAGCGCGTCCTTGAAATCGGAACGGGTTCCGGCTACCAGGCGGCGGTACTCTCGCGCGTATGCGGCGAGGTCTTTACCATCGAGATCAAAAAAAAGCTCTTTGAACGCACGAGCGCGCTGTTGAAAAAGGAAGGCTACAAAAACATAAACACACGCTTCGGCGACGGGTACTTCGGGTGGGAAGAAAAGGCGCCGTTCGACGCGATAATGATAACAGCCGCCGCCAGCCACATCCCGCCCCCTCTCGTCAAACAGCTAAAAGAAGGCGGCAGGCTGATAATGCCGCTGGGCGAAAGGCTTTTTCAGACCCTCACCATAATAACCAAAAAGGGCGGCGAACTGGATATACGCCACGTGATAAGCGTAAGGTTCGTGCCGATGACGGGCAAAGCGCAGGAGTGAGGCCGCGAATCCTTGCGGGAGTTTTCCTGCTTACCTTTTCCACGCTCATGTTCGAGGTGAACCTTGCCGCAATGTTCGTCGCCTCTACCGGGCACCATTTCGCGTCGGTTGTTGTGTCCACCGCGCTTTTGGGAATCGGCGCGGCGGGGATATTTTTGCGTCTTTCTCCGGCAATGCTTGGTTCGGTCCCGTGGGAATTAACGGCGCTGGCGTTGTCGTTATCGTATCCGGTTTCGATGGCGGCGGCGGGGCTGGTGGCGTTCGATCCGGTTCAACTCGACTGGACGGTAAAGGAAATCTTCAACCTCCTTCTCTACTACCCGATATTCGCGGTTCCGTTTTTCCTTTCGTCGCTCGTCGTTGTAAGCGTGATGAAAAAGCGCTACGCCGATTCGGGGAAAATTTATTTTGCAGACATGGCGGGAGCCGCGCTCGGCGGAGCGGGATTTCTGGTCGCCTCGCACTTTGAGAAGATGCCGGTGATAATTTCTACGCTGTTTGCTTTGGCGGGATTCCACATGTTCGCGGACGGCGCATCAAAAGGGAAAAAAGCCGCGCTTTCGATTATTCCCCTGCTTTTGCTTGCCGTTCTCTATCCACGGCTAGAAATACCTCTTTCGCCTTACAAGGAACTTTCGCAGTACAGGATGTTTCCCGGAACGAAAGAGCTAAAAACCTTTCGCGGTCCCGAAGGCAGGGCGGACGTCGTGTCTTCGCCCTTAATGCGGCACGCGCCGGGATTAAATCCCATCTTCGGCGAGGCCGTGCCGCCGGGTACGGGAATATTTTTGAACGGCGACTTGTACGCGGTCGTTCCCAAAGGTTCGGCTGAGTATTTAAAACACCTTCCGGCAACGCTGCCGTACCGGGTCAGGGATAAGCCGGAAGTTTTGATAATCGGCGCGAACGGCTTAACGGAGGCGCACGCGGCGGCATCGCTGGGCGCTGGGCGGGTTACGGTTGTAGAGGAAAAAAAGATTGCCGTAAACGCGATCAAGGAAACCGCCTTTAGAGGGTATGAACTTATACGGGCAAACCCGCGCGCGTTTTTAATGAAACCGCAAACGTTCGACATTATTTCGATACCTTACGGTGGGCAGGCGGGCGTTGGCGCCGGCGTACTGTCCGAAAATTTTTTGCTTACCAGGGAATTCATCGAGCTGTGCCTCAAAAATTTAAAGGCCGGCGGCCTTCTTGTTTCCACAATGCCGCTTTTGCCGCCGCCGAGGGGCGAGGCGCGTCTCTTGCGCCTTATGGCCGAAACGGGCGACGGGCCGGAAAGTGTGGCGGCTTTCCGGTCGTGGGGAACCTTTACCGTGATAAGAAAGAACGGAAAGTTTTCGGGAAACGATATACGCGCTCTCCGCAGGGAAGCGAAAGCGCTCTCACTCGACGCGGTCTATTATCCTGGCATGGAAAAAGGCGAGGCGAACCGGAAGAACCGCTTTGACGAACCGGTCTATTACGAATCGGCGCAAAAGGCGTTAAGAGGGGAAGAAACGCTTTTCAAAACTGAACCGCCTTCCGACGACGCCCCCTTTTTCGGAAACTACCTGCGCCTTTCCCGGTTTACCGAAACGCGGCGCGCGCTCGACGGCAGGTGGCTGCCGATTCTTACGGGCGGAGGAATGGACTTCTTGATAATCGCGCAAGCGGGGGCCGTTTCGTTTGTAATGCTCTTGCTGCCGCTTTTCCTTAAAAAGGGCAGGGGGGACGCGTCGATGTGGTGGATAGCTTATTTCCTTTTTCTCGGCGCGGGGTATATGGCGGTGGAGATAGTGTTCATCCAAAAAGGCGTGCTCCTTCTGGGCGGACAGGTAAGGTCTGCGGCGCTTGTCATTCCGCTTTTGCTTGGCTCTTCGGCCATTGGCGGATACTTTAGCGCAATGCTGAAACCCAGTTTCGGAGTTTTTATCGCTATTGCCGCTTTCCTTATAGCAGTGGCATTTTCAGGCGCGGGTTTAAGCTCTGCGGGCGGAGGAGCGCTGTACGGTTTTTTGTTTTCGTGCTCGGTTGCGGCATGCGGGTTCGTTATGGGAATTCCCTACCCGCTGGGGCTAAGGGTTCTCGGCGCTACGTCGGATGAAACGATTCCGTGGGGAATGGCGGCAAACGGATTCGCATCGGTTATAGGGGCCGCCGCCGGGCCGTTGCTGGCGCTTTTGTTCGGGTTTAGCAACGTGCTTATTCTTGCCGCCGTCGTTTACGTCGCCGCCGGCCTTGCGGCAAAAAAGGCCGGAGGGTTTTGATGAGTGTTAAGAGTTTATTCGCTCCACTTTTCGACGAATTCTCTTGAACTGCCGTAAGCCTCTATACGCCAAACCTTGTCGCCGCGCCGCTCCAAATGCTTATGCACCGCATCGGCCCTTACCGGGAAATAAGTTTCAAAGTAGGAAGGTATATAAATGGTACGCCTATTATGCCCCGTTTATCAGCCTTGCAGCTTATTTTTGCCCCATACGACCATGTACTGGTATATCTGCCTGAAAGTAAGATCATAGTATTTCCAGAGATAATGCAGGTAAAACATTCCGAAAAAGAAATCGAGCAGGTACTTGACCCTCATCGAGACCAGCATGAGCATGAACGGTTTCAGTTTCGGGAATTTAACGATAATCGAAAACACACGCTGGAGGTTTATCAGCTTTTGCAATTCCGCGTTGTTTTTATCGTACCTGTCATAAAACGAGAACCCAAGTTCGTCGAGCGCCTTCTCGGTCACGTAGTTATTATCCAAGGCGTATTGCCGCAGGTCGGTGTTGGGATAGGGGTAATAAATATAGCAGCTAGCGAACACGGGTTTTATCTTGATGTTAAGGTCGAGCGTTTCAAGCGCCATTTCGTACGTCTCACCCGGCAACGCCACCATGTTAAGGGTGCATGTCTTAATACCATATTTTGCGGTAAGTTTCGTAGCGTTGATTATTTGCTCTGTCGAAGTTGTCCGTTTCAGTATCTTTTGCCGGAGCTCTTCGTTTCCGCATTCTATCGCTATTGCGATAAATCCTTCGCACACTTCGCTCAGTTTTTTTACGTATTCCTCGTTCAGCTGTTCCGGCCTTATAGCTCCGATCCAAGTCATCTCTCGGTTATTGATTCTGCTTAGTTCAGAAAGAACGCGAATGGTGAGCTTTTTGTTGTTTCCGAAGTTGTCGCCCACAAATTGTATTCGACGCTTGTGCTTCATCTCGCTGACGCATTTCTTTATTTCACCGATAATATTGTCGACGGATCTTTGCCTGATGAATTTCCCGGAATCCTTTAAAATCCGTTTTGCCGCGGAATTGAAGCAATAGGCGCAGTTGTATGGGCATCCGCGGCTTGCTAAAATGGGCATCGTCGCCCTTGTGGATATAAGCGGATATTTCCAGTAAAGGCTCCTGTCCGGATACGGAAGCGAATCAAGGTCTTCGATAAACACCCCAGGGGCGTTCTTGATTATGCCCGTTCCGTTTTTGAACCATAGTCCCCTTATCGAGTAATCAATGGCGCCTGCGTCTATGGAATCGCAGAGTTGCCTCATGGGGATTTCGCCTTCGCCCGTGCAAACTATGTCGATTGGGTCGCACATAATGCTCTTTTCCGGGTTCATAAAAACATGGACGCCGCCGAAGACTATTTTCTTTTTCAGTCTCTTTTTAATCTTTTCCGCCATATTGACGGACCATTTAAAATTGCCGGTAAGCGTGGAAAACGCAACCAGGTCGGGATCGAGTTTTTCCAGTTTGTCCATAAATCTCGATTCCAAAGACTCGATAATCAGATAGCACTCGTGCCCGTGGGCCTTCAGGTAGGAACTTATATGCATTACGCCGAAGTATTCGTACGCTATATCCTGAATAAAGACGATTTTGGCCATTGGCTATTTCAATTATCGCTTAGGTCATGCAATCGTTATAAAATATGGCATAATTACAAACTGATATTTCCTATATGGTTCTATCTTTGCTCCTTCAGGTTGAAATATTATCAAAACGGGTGTGGCCAATCAACCAGCAGTTGCCGCCAAAGTGTATAGCCTTGATTCCCTGATAAGGAATTGGGAAGAGGCGTTTTTTCGACCGGGGCGCGAACTGCGCCGAGTGATAGGGATGTTCCTTGTCGACCGGCGGCTCCGGAAGCCGGGCGGCGTGTCGCCGCCGGCCTCGCGACAAAAAAAGCCGGAGGGTTTTTATAAATGAAGGTGTTAAAGGCTTTGTGTAAAATATTCGGTTAACATTTCATAATGGTCAAAATCAAGTAGTGTATGATGTACTTAGGCTGTTACAGGCAGGATTTACATAGGGGGCATGTGGCTGAATGAGCAGAGTTGCTGTTAACAAAGAGCTTTTGCTTTGGGCATTAGAGCGCTCACATCGGACGGTTGATGACCTGCAAAACAAGTTTCCAAAAATCGAACAATGGATCACAGGTGAGGTGCAACCAACGCTAAGACAAGTGGAAACCTTGGCAAAAAAAACACTGACGCCTCTGGGTTTTTTCTTTCTTAATGAACCACCTGAAGACCGCCTACCATTCCCGTTTTTCAGAACACATAGCGATGAGCTTACGAGCACACCATCCCCTGAACTTTTGCAAACCGTTCAAATGATGGAGCAACGGCAGATATGGATGCGCGAGTATTTGATTGAGGAAGGTCAGGATATGCTTCCGTTCGTAAACTCTTCAAAGGTTGAGGAAGAGGTTACATCAGTAGCAGAGTTTATTAGACAAACGCTTAGCCTTGCTGAAGGGTGGGCTGCCATGCAGCCAACATGGACAGATGCTCTCAGTGCTTTTCGTGAAGCTATAGAAGAAGCAGGGATAATGGTAGTGGTTAACGGTGTTCTTGGGAATAATACTCATTGCAAACTTAACCCCAGTGAATTTCGTGGGTTCGTTCTTGTAGATGAGTATGCCCCACTTATATTTGTAAACGGTTCTGATAGCAAGGCCGCGCAAATGTTTACGCTTGCCCATGAAGTAGCGCATGTATTCCTTGGCAGTAGCGCAGGTTTTGATTTGCGTGAAATGCAGCCGGCAAACGACCCAACAGAACAAGTATGCAATAAAATAGCTGCAGAACTTCTAATTCCGGAAAATAGTTTACGCTCTCTATGGCACACATTCGAAAATGATTCGGAACCATTCCAAAAGATAGCACGGGAGTATAAGGTTAGTGCGCTTGTGGCTGCCCGCAGGGCTTTGGACATTGCTCTTATTGATAAAAATACATTCTTGGGATTTTATGAAGCCTATCTCAACGATGAACGCCGAAAAGCGGCAAGTAGAGGGCCAGGAGGAGATTTTTACAATACCCAGAATGTGCGTGTAGGACAGCGTTTCGCATCGATTGTGCTTCGGGCAGTTAAGGAAGGTAAGTTACTTTACTCTGAAGCCTACAAATTAACAGGTCTTTATGGTGCAACCTTTGACCGCTATACATCCTCTATCAAGGGCGGAAAATACTAGCTGTGCCAGATGTTAAATATGCTCTCGATGCCAATGTTTTTATTGAGTCTGCGAACCGCTATTATGCATTCGACCTTGTACCTGCTTTTTGGGATAGCTTGATAAGCCATGCAAGTGGCGGGCAGGTTCGAAGCATTGACCGCGTTCAAGGTGAGTGTTCGAGAATGAAAAATGAACTTGCAAACTGGGTTGGTAATGACTTTAGCAACGCCTTCGATTCAACTGATGAGCCAGAAATTGTGCAGAAATTTGGTGAGATTATGAATTGGGTGAATAATCAAGATCAGTTTAATGATGCGGCAAAGGCGGACTTTGCAAGCGGTGCGGATGGGTGGTTAATGGCTTTTGCGATTGTAAAAGATTATGTTGTCGTGACACATGAAGTGTATTCACGCTATGCTAAAGCAAGGGTACCAATTCCTAATGTGTGTAAGGCTTTTGATGATAAGAAATGTATTGATACTTTTGCAATGTTAAGAGAACTTGGAGTACAATTCGGATAGCTTCCCGGAGTGAGTTCAATAAACTATAAAATATAACAACCCAGAAAGGCCCTTGGTTCTTTAGCGCCGAAGGCTAGAAGTAAACCGGCATGAGATCGCCACCTCAGGGTTTTTCTACGCTCCCCTGTGATTTTGCCGCCGTTATTTCCTGCTTGGAACTTTCCTCTATTATCTGGCCCACGTCGATGATAAGGGCCACCTGTCCGCTACCCATAATCGACGCTCCGGCTATGCCGTGAGTATCCTTAAGGATTGAGCCGAGATTTTTTATGACGATTTCCTGCTGCTGGAAAAGCTCATCCACCACAAGCCCCAGCCTTTTTTCCGCAATGCCGACGATCACGACGAATACGGTGTTGGTTTTCTTTCTTAAGCTCGGTTTATCCCTTCTTTCGTTTCTCAGGCCCCTCGCCCTTTTCCGGTGGAGTTGGAAGTGATCGCTAAGGCGCAATAGCGGCATTACCGACCCGCGCATGTCTATCATTTCCCTGCCATGCAGAATGCGTATCTCGGCGGGAGTTATGCGTATCGACTCCACAACCGCGGAAAGGGGGACGGCGAAGGTCTCTTCCCCCACGCCCACCAAAAGTGCGGGAATGATCGCCAGCGTAAGGGGCAGCCTTATCAAAAACATTGCGCCCTTGCCCGGCTCCGAATGGACGTCTATAAGGCCCTTTAGTTTTATGATGTTCTTTTTCACCACGTCCATGCCCACCCCTCGTCCCGAAATCTTTGTGGTGCTTTCGGCGGTGGTAAAAGACGGCTCGAATATGAAGTGAATTAGCTCATCTTCGGAAAGGCGCTCTTCTTCGCCTGTAATAAGCCCCATCTGCCGGGCTTTTGTGTGGATCTTATCTATGTCAATCCCGCGCCCGTCGTCCGACACTTTTATGATAATATTATTTCCTTCCTGATAGGCCTCCAGCTTTATCCTCCCAACGGGATTTTTCCCGGCCGCCCTGCGTTCCCCCTGCGTTTCTATTCCGTGATCGATTGAATTTCTTACAATGTGCATCAGGGGATCGGATATTTCCTCCACGAGCGTTTTATCCAGTTCCGTTTCCTTGCCGTAGAATTCGATTTCCACCTTTTTCCCCAGCGCTTTCGAAAGGTCGCGCACCATGCGCGGCAGCCTGTTGAAAACGTTTCCAATCGGCACCATTCGCACCGACATTATCATTCCCTGAATCTCGTTCATGTGTCTCTGGAAGAGGAGGTTTGTTTCCGTCAACTGCTTTGAAAGCTGATCGCGGGGATCGCGGCTTTTTAGCTCATCGGTTATGCGCCCGAAACGGGTTCGGTCCGTAACAAGTTCGCCCACCAGGTTAAGGAGGTTGTCCAGCCTTTCGATGTCCACGCGTATTGTGCTTGTCCCCTTTTCCACTATTCTCTTCGTCGCTTTTTCGGCCAACTTTTCTTTTTCCACCTCGGAAGCGCCGGGTGCGGCTGCAAGGGAACCTTCAAGGAGAATTTCATCCGGGGCCGGCGCGCCCAGCACATCCTCTTTCCGGAGGACTTCCTTTAGTTCAACCGTTTTGATTCCAACCCCTTTCATGATGTGCATTCTTATTTCATTCTCCTCAAGCTCCGAGGAAAAGAGAAAACGAAAGCCCATTTTGAATTCATCGGCGTTGAACCCGTTCATTTCTGGCACGTCTTCGATAAGCGGAATACGCACTATGATGTTTCCCGCCTCTTCGAGAAGCGGAAGCATTGCCAGCGGTTCATGGCCTTCCCCAATAGCGCCACTTTTAAAAAATACTTTCATATCGAAAACGGCAAGCGATTTTTCATGCTCTTCGGCAATCATCGCCATTTCCCTTTCGTCCAGGAAATCCAGATCGACCTTGGCCATTTTCATAACGCTCTTCAGCTCACCGGTTTTTCCCGCCACCTTAAAAGTTTCTCCAAGAGTTCCTTCCAGTAAGCCAATTTCCCTCTCTATTCCTGCGCCGGCGTCTTTTCGTTTACGAATTTCATCGAAAAGCTTGTGCAGGGTCTTCATGCATTCAAATAGGACGATAAGAATCCGTCCGTCAACAGTCGCGCCTTTTCCCTCAATAGATTCCAGAAAGCTCGTCATGGTGGCCGTAAGGGAGGATATTTTCGAAAAGCCCAGTATGGCTGAACCGCCCTTTATGGCGTTAAGGTCTTCTTTCAAGCCTGCAATAATATCTGTTCTGGACGGGTCGTTTTCCAGATCGAGGAGGCCGCGGTCTATGGACTCGGCCAGTTCGGATACGTCCGCGAGGTACTCGGCGATAATCGCCTTGTCCAAAGACGACAGAATTTCCGAAAGGCCCTGGGGAGCTTTTGGTTTCAAGGCTCCTCTTTCGGCGGGAGCCGCCCCTTTTCCGTAATGCAAAACCCGCACGGGGTCCATTAATATATCCTTTATCTTATCGGGCCGTTCCGCCGAGCTGAAAAGTACCCGGCAGTTTACGATTCCTGTTTCACGGAAAATCCCTTTAAAAGTCGGGTGGGTAACGATAAGGCGTCCGCATTCTTCTATCATTTTAAAGACTGGGAGTTCCCTTATTCTTTTTGGCGTCAGCCCACCGCTGAATTCCTTTGTTATTTCGTAAATTGACTGTCCCGCGTTATATGCCTCCTCAATAAGGGAAAGCTCCGCCTCGCCCAGGCCGTAGTAGTTAATTCCTATTTTTTCCAGAATTGACGGCTGTTCCCAGCCTTTCCTTTGTGCGGGAACACGGCCTTCGACAACGTCTTTGAGGGCCCTAACCGGACCGTATGCCCTCACATTTTTGTCCGTTCCTTCGGTTTTAAGGGTTTCTATCTGCTTTACCAGGAAATCGACCGACTTAAAAAGAATATCTATCACCTCGGGAGTGGGGGCAATGGCATCCCGCCTCATTTCGCCAAGAACGTCTTCTACGTAATGGGCAAGCTCTTCTATGTTTTTCAGCTCGATCATTCCCGCCAGCCCTTTTATGGTGTGGGCCGCGCGGAAAAGTGAATCTATCTTTCCCCTGATGAGCTCGCCCTTTTCCCCTCCTTTTTCTATTTCAAGAAGGCATGAATTGAGCGTATCGAGGTGTTCTTCGGCCTCCTCTAAAAACTCGTTTAAAAAGCCGGAAAAATCTTCCATATCCACCTAATCTTATTTTTGGGACTTTGTATAAATATATCCCATAATTTTGGCCAAGAAAACAAATTACATTGGAACGACTGCTTATTTAATCTTTAAGCACGGGGTAATTGAAAAAATGGAGCGGGTGATGAGATTCGAACTCACGACTTCAACCTTGGCAAGGTTGCACTCTACCACTGAGTTACACCCGCTTCCGACAGGTGATTCTACATATTACTTCCTTACCGCGTCAACCCGGATATTTGCGCTTGATCCTCTTTACCCTGCCTGACGACTCTTTTATGCGCTTAAGAGGTATCTTCCCGTCCAACACGAGACTCTTAAAAGACTCCATGAAGTTTTCAATACCAGAATAATCGTCCCTTATTAAAAGCACGTCGGCTCCGGCGTTCACCGCAAGGGCGATTCTTTTCTTTACCGAATATCCCGCCGAAACGGCTTTCATGTTCAGGTCGTCGGTAACAATTAGGCCGGTGTAGCCCATCTCCTTCCTTAATATCTTTGTGAGAAACTTTTTTGAGAACGTCGCCGGGAAATCCGGGTCTATCCTTTTAAATAAGATGTGCGCGGTCATTATGAAATCTACCCTTTGCGAAACCGCCGCCCTGAACGGCAAGATATCGCTCCGTTTAAGTTTGGCCAGTGTCGTTTCGATAAGGGGCAGCTTTTTATGAGAGTCCTCCGCCGTGCCGCCGTGGCCGGGAAAATGTTTTGCGCATGTAAAAAGTCCCCCCTCCCTCAATGCCCTTATCGCGGCCCGTCCGCAGGTTGCAACGGCCCGCGCGTCGTCGCCGAATGCCCTGTCGCCGATCACACGGTTAGCCGGGTTCGTGAGCGCGTCCAGCACGGGCGCCCATGTAAGGTTAAACCCGAGGCTGGATACGTCGGCCGCAAGCGATTCGTAATTTTCCTTTATTGCCGCCGTCGCGCCACGCCCGCCTTTTTGCCCCGTTTCTCTTTGGGACGGGTAACGGCCGATGAGCTTTTCAAGGCGCGACACCCTGCCGCCTTCTTCATCGACACTTATGAAAGGGGGCAGGCCGCCGGAGCGGTCTGTTCCCAACCGGGCGATTTTGCGCGTAAGCTTTTTTACCTCCGCTTTGCTTTTACCGACGTTTTGCGAAAAAAAGATCACCCCGCCAATACGGTGTTTGCTTAAAAGGTTCTCTATTCGGGCATTCCACCTGCTGCCGGGGAACGAAGCGATAACCATCTGGCCGATTGCGGCGTCGAGATCGAAACCGGCGGGAATTTCGGATTGCATACCAGACCGATTATATCCGTATATTGGTAGCGGGTACGAGCCGAATTTGGGCGCGAGATAGTTTTTAAATGCCGCTATTGATTTTGGCGCTCAGAGTTGCCTACAATAAATCGGCGTGAACGAAGAAACAGACAGCAGTAAGCAAGCCGAAGAAAACATGCCGGTAAGCCCCCTGTGGCTAAAGGTATTTCTTGCGATAAACATCTCGGTAATGGTGCTGTTCTTCGTATATACGATCGCCTATGCTCCGGAGACCAGCGAAGAGGAGCGGCTGAAAACCATCGAGTTTCATGATGAACTCATCAGCGAAGCCCTTTCAAAAAACCCCCAGCCGATGGACTTAACCGGCGCGCTGAGCGACGAGGTAACGTACATCGTGGACGCCACCAAATTGGGGCGATGGGCGCATTTCAGTTTTTCGAAACTCACAGTTCATTACAGCGACAAAATTGAAAAGGATTCCCTTGACTGGGATATAGCTTTTTTGCGCGCAAAAATAGTTACTAACGGCGGTAAAACGGGCAAGGGAAAGGCGGCCGTTTCAACGGTTGAAGATGCGGCCTTCGAAACGGTTGAGACCGCCGAAGGGGTAGGGGCGTTTCTGGCCGACGACAAGGAAAACATTACTGAAACCAAAAACCCGGCTCTGGATCACTGGTACATCTACGATTTCTGGACGCACCAGCTAAAACCTACGCCTGTCGTCTATCTTTTACGTACCGCGGACTCTCACTACGCCAAGTTCCAGATAACAGGCTATTATTGCGGAAACGTGCCCGCGTGTTACAAGTTGAGGTATGTCTACCAGGGCGGAGATTCAAAGTCGTTCGTTAATTAACCGACGTCTATTCCAACTTGGCCATTATCGGGAAACGGTTCTTGTAAATGCTGAAGTCGGAAGTTTTGGCGTCTGCATGCGCCTTCTCGATTAGATCAAGGTCAACGCCGTCGGGAGGGTTGGCTAAGATCGCTTCAAAAAAGCGGCGGTAGAATTCGTCGGGATAAACCCGCACTTCCACTTCGTACTCCCCGCCAACGTATTCCTGCGGAATATCGAAATGCGCGTTAAATGTTTCACCCGGGTCAAGGCGCGTGTCGAAATATTCCGTGGAAAGGTCGAGGCTTACCATCCATTGGATCGCCCTTTCCTGCCGGGTTTTTTCTAAAACGTTGCCAAGATCGTCAATCGCCACGCCCGTTATGGCGATCTTGGGCGTAACGTAGGTCGGCAGCTTGTGGCCCGTCTTGCTGTTCGTTATGTGAATCTCTATCGAATCGGGTTCTACCGACAGGCTGATGGTCATCCCGTTGTTGACCATTCTTGGCGAATGGATCCCTTGAAAAGCGTGCTCCCTGTCCGGCATGTGGCATCCGGCGCATGTAACGCCCTTTTCGGCAAAGGGGGATTTCTTCCATTCCTCGTACGTGTTTTCAAACAGCTTGCCGTTCAGGCTCCGGTCGCCCGGCCTGAACTGGTGGCACGGTTTGCAGAACTCCGAGCGGCCAAAGTCCGAAATAACCTTAAACCCGCCGTGCGGTACTTCGTCGTCGTCTTCCGACCATTCTTTGGACTTGGGCGTCGGGCCGTAGTGCACGTATTTGCGGACGTGGCAACCGGCGCACGACACCCCCTTGGCGCGGAGTTTTTCGGAATAGATGCGGTTTTCTACAACCGTGCCACCGGCGTTTACGTAGCGCTGTTGCTCGTATAGGGGCGCGTGGCAGTTCTGGCATGAGATTATCAAATCGGGCGAAAGCCACGGTCCGTGAAGCTGGCCAAGGACTCCCGCAGAGATCGCCCCGGCGTGACGTGACATTTTCCATCCTTCGTACTGCCTTTCGTGGCATGTACCGCAATCCTCGGGCATCAGGGAAGCCTCTATATCGGAGAAGGTTTCAGGCGGCTTGCCCTGCGGTCCCAAAGGAGTAAACCAGTGGGACTGGAGCCAGGCTGGCACGCCCGATGCCTGCTCCGCGGCGCCTTTATCAGCGGGAAAAAGCGTAAACACAACTGCAAACACAACCAATACCGCCGCCAGCGCCGGGAATATTTTCAACTTAAAACTACGCATTTATTGAAGCTTATCACGGAATCGGCGGGAACAATCGTTCGCCTGAATTTCCATTTTTGAAGTTAGAATAATTTGCAAAGGGCAAGTGCAAACTCCCTGGCCGAAGCGGGTCCATTTGCCGTAACGATTGAGCCGGAGACGACTACGTCGCGGTAAATCATCTTCACACCGTGCTTTTTCAGCTCGTCAAGCGTCTGTTGGGTTTTGTAAACGGTCGCCTCTTGCCCGCTCAAAACGCCGGCTCTTGCCAAAACAACCGGCGCCAGGCAGATGGCTCCCAGCAACCCGCCTGAAGAGCGCTGTGTGCGCACCATTGTTTGAAGGACCGGGCTATCCCATAGATATTCGGGCGCGCCCGCTCCTCCTACAAGTACGAGCGCGTCGAACTTGAGGGCGGCGGCTTCGTCAAGGGAGTAATCCGGATGTACGACGGCTCCAAGCATTCCGGTGGCCTGCTTCTTTTCGGGTGCGGCTACGAGTACCGTGGCCCCTTTTTGTATGAAAACCTGCTGTGGAACCTTGAGTTCTTCGTCCCTGAAGTTTTTCTGGGCGATTACCATAAGGATGTTTTTAGCCATCCTTTGATTCTATCGTGATACGAGTTAGAGATGGATTGCAAATTTTTGCATTTTTGGGGCGGTCTTGCCCTGAAGGTTCTCATCGGTGGACATGACCTGTTGCCACGCGTCGCGCAGTTTTTTAAGAACTTTTATGGACTGGTCAATAAGAGATGTGTCTCCGTTAATGTTAGCA